>Ga0209702_10001327_pt1 | contig 47761 bp, 47 predicted proteins | sample FRY01_FD_187210 | JGI IMG/M metagenome (GOLD analysis project Ga0209702, IMG submission 187210) | Freshwater microbial communities from Lake Fryxell liftoff mats and glacier meltwater in Antarctica - FRY-01 (SPAdes) (version 2) | ecosystem: Environmental > Aquatic > Freshwater > Ice > Glacier... | reverse complement strand
GCATACGAAAAGACCACGCACCGCAAAATCTGGCCAACATCCGCCGCTTCGCACTCAACATGCTCAAAAAGGACACCTCAAAAATGTCCATCAAACGAAAACGCTTCAAGGCCATGATCAACCCGAACTACCGTTCGCAAATCCTGGCCTGTTAACGATCTATGATTTTGCCCTGGTGGCCATACGCACGAGGCTTCCCTTTTATCCCGCCCACAGCTAAAGGGCCGTCACTGTATCGAAATAATCACGGAAATTGAATATTTATGGCTAAAGAAGAACTCCTCGAAATGCGCGGCAAGGTAGTGGAATTGCTGCCAAACGCGATGTTCCGGGTGGAGCTCGAAAATGGCCATGAAGTGCTCGGCCATACCGCAGGCAAAATGCGCAAGAATCGCATTCGCGTGCTCGTTGGCGACGAAGTGCTGTGCGAATTGACGCCTTATGATCTTACCAAGGCGCGGATCACCTATCGCTTTATGCCCGGTCGCGGCGGCCCAGGTCCACAGTAAGGCGGCGGGTTTGACCGCGCGCACTCAAGAATTGGCCCTTATACTGGCATCCGCAAGCCCGCGGCGGCGTGAGTTAATCGCGCGTTTGGGAATAGTGCCTGACACGATTGCCCCAGCCGACATCGATGAAGCACCGCTCAATGCGGAAATCCCGCGTGATTATGCCCAGCGAATGGCGCGAGAAAAGGCCGTGGCAGCTGCCTCAGGCGCTTCTGCGTCCAATTCCGTCCATGTGCTAGCCGGAGACACTGTCGTTGCTGTCGGACGGCGTATCCTCCCGAAAGCCGAAGACGAGGCGACCGCGCGCAAGTGCCTCGAACTTTTGTCTGGCCGCCGCCACCGGGTGCTCTCGGCAATCGCCCTACGCTCGCCAGACGGCACGATGCGGGAGCGATTATCGGAAACCACCGTTAAATTCAAAGTGCTGTCGGACGAAGAAATTCGCGCCTATCTCGCCAGCGGTGAATGGGACGGGAAAGCTGGCGGCTATGCCATTCAAGGCGCTGCGGAAGGCCTCATCAGCTGGATTCAAGGCAGCCACTCCGGTGTCGTCGGCCTGCCATTGTTCGAAGCCCGCGCGCTCCTAAAGGCGGCTGGTTTTGCAATTGCGTGAGTGCGCCTGACAATGTGGTACCTCGAACAGGGCATTGGTGAAGACCGCGCTATTTGCGTGGCTGATGATGAAATCATCGCTGCCCGGATCCATTGGCCTGGCGAGTTAATCGCAGGTCATGTCGAAGACGCCCGGCTAATCTCGCGCATTTCCGGGAGCGCACGCGGCACGGCGCTATTGGCCAGCGGCGAAGAGGCACTGGTCGACCGTTTACCTAAATCGGCCAGTGAAGGTGCTGCGCTTCGTCTCGAAATTACTCGCCCGGCAATTGGCGAACGTGGGCGATTGAAGCGGGCGCAGGCACGGCCAAGCGATTCTGCGCCGATCAGCCCCACCCTGGCCCAGACATTGGCTGCAGAGGGCAGCGACGTGACCACGGTGCGCCGCTTTCCAGTGTCAGGCTGGGCCGATCTGCTGGCCGATGCTCTTTCCCGGGAAATACCGTTTTCCGGCGGCTCGCTGATTTTCAGTCCGACCCCGGCGATGGTCACGATCGACATTGACGGTTCACTGCCCCCGCGCGAGCTTGCCTTGGCTGCGATCACCCCCATCGCGGCCGCCCTGAAACGTTTCGATTTAGGCGGCTCTATCGGAATAGATTTCCCAACACTGCAGACCAAACCTGAACGGCGCGAAGTTGATGAGGCGTTGGCCGTTGCCTTGGCTGACTGGCCCCACGAACGGACTTCGATAAACGGGTTCGGCTTTGTCCAATTGGTCAGCCGGCTGACGCGCACATCCTTGTTGCATCGCGCCAGCAATTCCCGAACCGGCATCATCGCCCGGCATCTGCTGAGGCAGGCGGAGCGGATCGAAGAACCCAGTGCATTGATGCTGACCATACACCCGGCGATTGCCGCAAAGATCACAGCGGAATGGCAGGCCGAACTGGCCCGCCGAACAGGCCGCGAGATCCGGATCAAATTGGAACCGGCCCTTGCACTAGAAGGCGGCTTCGCCCAAGCCGTGCCGATATGAGCAAGATCAACAACTGCCCCATTTGCAGAAGAGCGCGTGTGGAGGAGTTCCATCCGTTCTGCTCCAGCCGATGCCGGGACCGTGATTTGGCGCGGTGGTTTGGCGATGGCTACTCCGTGCCGGGCAGGCCCGCTGATCCCGAAGAAATTGCGCGCAAATGCTGGGAAGACAAGGATTAGAATTCCGCTAAGCTGAAATTCACGAAAGAGCGGCTTGTTAGCCCTTGCCAAGCGCATTGGCGTTCGCCATAGGCCCCCTCTCCTACAGTGTTTTGGCCCATCAGGCGGCCACCGCTGAAACAATGCCCGAGTAGCTCAGGGGTAGAGCACACGATTGAAAATCGTGGTGTCGGTGGTTCAAATCCACCCTCGGGCACCACTTTCCGAAATTATCGCAGCCGGCACGGTGTTGTCGACCGAGCATCCGCTAGGAATGGCGCAGTTCTGCGGTTTTTCGGCAGACGCCTAACTGGCGTCTAAATGCCAGAGACGTTTCCTGCTGGGTAAATCAGTTCAGTTTGGGGGAGCTTCTCTAATGCCCGATTTGGCGGTCGGGCGATGCGATGCACAGCTTTAAGAGAGAATTGCCGAGTTTAGCTGAACCCGAGAGCTTCGCGCTAGTCGTGCCAGCTAATCGGCAGACTGGTCGCCCGCGCCAATCGTTGGCGGTTGAGCTGAACAGGTTGCCGCCCCTCCAGAATAGCTGCGACAATGTCAGGGGCGAGATAGCTGACCCGAAGCAGAACACGAAAATAATCGCTTGAGACACCTTGCGCTTCGGCAAGTTCAGCAATCGACAAGTCCGTTGCCCTTGAACGTTTGGGCCGGTGGTTTTCGGCACTGTGGCGCTCGCAGCCGGCACCACACCCTACGACCAACGCTGGGGCATCGTTCAGTCGCAGGCGCTCGGCAGCGGCGCTGGAATCGCGGCGAAGGCGCGTGGGCTTGCTCCCTTGCGTGGCGAGCCACGCCACCGGGATCGGAGCCGCGGCGATGATCAGAAGGAGCCTAGCGGTTCTACCTGTCCAATCGTCGGCTCTAACGGTGATCCAGTTTCTCACCGATTATGCAGAAGCGTCAACCACTGCGACCCAAAAGATTTCGCAAGTTCTACCTGACAACCGCTCCGACGTTAAACTGACCTAATGGCATACCTTGATATAAATCTAGATAGATCGCGTTTTGACAAGCTGGTCGAACTGGGCGCGTTGGAGTGCGCCATCTTGCAGATTTACGGGGCGAACCTTGGGTTCATGATGAGCCGTAGCCCGGAAGGACTCGCTGTTGCTTCACTAAGCTGCCTCGGTGTTGAAGGACAAGAGACGGCATGTGGCGGGTCATTACCGATTGCCATGATCTCCTGCATGGGCCTGGTATTTACCAAACACTTTGCAATACCGGGTGCAAGCCCGCTAAAAGTCCAGCGCATTTCTTCCAATTAAAATAGATCTGACTCAAGCTTCAGTCGAATGGCTTTGGCAGAATGGTCTAAATCAAGTTTGTTCATCGCGTTCGCTCGATGGACTTCGACCGTGCGCGGGCTGATACCTATCAATTCGGCAATAGCCTTGTTAGTCAGTCCTTCCGCAAGACCCGCAATGACTTCATCCTCACGCAAGGTTAAAACACGCAGTTTCTCTTTCGCCAAAATTGCGCGCCGCCGGCGATGCTGCGCATTGCCCATTGCAGTCGCGCGCGCTTGCACTCTGTCCATCACTTCCAGCCCTCTAAAAGGCCAAGCAACAAAATCGATTGCACCTGCCAGCATTGCGTCGGTTATTCTTCCAAGGTCAATCTCGTTCGAAAATGCTATGATCAGGTTTTCGCGCCCGTTTTCTTCTAACTTTTTGATAATTTGAGCTATCGAGCATGGCCCATCATCTGCTGCAATGATGCAATCTGAGTTCGGACCGCTCTCGATAAACTCAGAAACATCTGCGTAAGGATCGCAAAATATCCCGACCTCGCTCATTTCCATCGAAATATTGGCCTTCCGGCGAGAGTCATGATCAATAAGTATGATCTTGGAATACATCATCAAGCCTCCATAAGCAGTTTAAAACTTCTCTCGGACTTATAAGGGTTTATACACATCTAAAATGGTTTACCAGCCACTAAGTAGTCATACGTAGTATACTGGTGTAAATTCCATTTTATTTTAAAACTTAAGTTGCTTGGCATTTCGAGCATTCATTGGTCCCTCAATTCCAAACGTAGGTTCGACCAGCGCTGAGAGGTCTATGCTCTGACAAATACAGTCTCATTAGATTTTTGGAGGTACGCTAGCTCGCTACTCGTTACCACCATCATGAATAAAAAGAGACACTTGGGAGTGGTTATCCCCGCCCCGGCCCGTCAGTATTCCCCTCACCGAAGTAGTGATCTTGCCGTCGCCGCGCGTCGTCTCGAAATCGTGCGCGGCGGAACGTTTGCGCGAGATGATGGTCCCGGGAAGAAGCGACCGACAGCCGCTTGCTAAGAGTTTGTACCTAACCGGTTGTTAACCATTTTGCGGCAGTGATAGAATGGCGTGGTCTCGCTTTGCGGGACTTCCTGAACCAAGCCGTATAATTCGCTCGTCGAAGCCTGATAGAACCGTGTGGTCTTTTCCATACCCAGAATACGGATAGCCTCTAGCAGGCGCAGCGTGCCGATGGCATCGGCATTTGCGGTATATTCCGGCGTTTCAAAACTAACTGCAACATGGCTTTGGGCAGCCAGATTGTAAATTTCGATTGGCTTAACCTCCTGCACAATCCGGATTAGATTGGTGGAATCGGTCAGATCGCCATGATGCAATACGAATTTTTGGCTTTTGACATGCGGTCTTCGTAAATATCCTCGATCCGGCCAGTGTTAAAGGAAGAAGATCGACGCTTTACCCCATGCACCTCATATCCCTTTGACGAGCGAGCGTCCGCCAGAATCGGCGCAGTTCAAATCTTGCATTACAGGAGTGTGAATTTGCCAACGCGCGCCCGCGCCCATTGCCCCTGTTTCATATTCGATCCCATAACTCGTACCTATCCGCTAACCCGCAGAAAAATCTACCCAATTCGGTAGCGATTGGCGATTCTTTGCGGGGCTTCGGCGTTTCCCGTGGAGGCACGGATACGCAGAGGAATTGTTTAGCGAGTGAACTGGGTGCATCTGGTGCCAGATTTGCGGATGGCGCAAGGCATCAGACCAAGGACCTGTCTGGTTCGCACGCCTCCAAAGCCAAATTAGTATTGTGTCCCCGGAACTTTATTCAACGCGTCTGCGCTAACAATCGTATCCACGCCCACGGAATAATCGCTAAGCCCGCCATTTCGTGCGTTGGAGATGTTGATGATCGCGCCGCTGACCTGCTATCCTGTGGTGGCTTAGCTCTCGCTTGGCGGCGGCTCAGATACGCTTGGTCCCTTCAGCGCCTTCGACGCGGCTTGTCCAATCGCTCCACCCACAGTCTGCCCAAATGTGAATTATTCTCTCAGGTAATCTGAGCATCCTCCAAGATCATCGCAGCTGCCTTTTCCGCGATCATCATCGTGGCGGCATTGGTGTTCGCCCGCGGGATAATGGGCATAATCGACGCATCAACAATCCGCAGTCCCGTGATGCCGCGCACCCGCAAACGCGGGTCTACAACCGCATCATCGTCCACGCCCATTCGGCACGTCCCACAAGGGTGATCGCCGCGGAATGCCGCCTGCGACAGATGCTGGTGCCACAATTCCCGCGGCGCATCGTCTGCGACCGGGAATTCAATCTCGGAAATCAAGTCCTTCATCGGCGGGGAGCGCAATATGGCGAGCGCCCGTTTTGCTGCTTCTACCAAGCGGTCAAGGTCACTGTCATCGCCAAGCAAGCTATGTTCGATCAGCGGCGGCGCCAACGGATCATCACTGGTTATCCGAACTCGCCCGCGCGATTTGGGCGCGAGTAGTGAGCAGGCAATGGAAATCCCGTCTTCTTTGGCAAGTGCGACTCCGTTCCCATCGGGCTTCATCGAAAATGTGACCAAACTCAGCAACAACTGCAGATCAGGATCGCTTAACTGATCAGCGGATTTGCATAGCACCTGAGCCAACGTGGTCCCTGCGGCGGCAGCGCCAGTACCGAACACGAGCCATTGCAACAATGTCAGCGGCAATTGGTGCCATTTTCCTGCGCTATTGAACGACGGCACCTTGGTTTTGGCAGACACATACACTGCCGGATGCTCCATCAGGTTCTCGCCGACTTGAGGTGCGTCAAGCACCACGGGAATACCCAGACCGTGCAATTGCTCTACCGGCCCAATACCGGAATTGAGGAGGATTTTTGGCGAACCTATTGCTCCGGCAGACAGAATACCTTCACCGCCGCAACGGGCTCTTTCATAAGAGCCGCCGCACACATATCGGACTGCGGACATCCGCATTCCGACGAATTCCAGTCCAGTGACCTGCGCGCCGGTTATGACGGTAAGATTGTTGCGCTGCCGGACAGGTTGCAGGAATGCCCGCGCGGAGGAATGCCGCCTGCCCCGCCGGATTGTGGCCTGCGTGCGCGCAATGCCTTCCTGCTTCGCTCCGTTGTAATCATCATTGGCCGGATGGCCGCTCGCCAGCGCAGCATCCATAAAACCATCGACCAAGGGAGATTTTGCTGCCGGATAGGTAACTGACAATGGCCCCTCCCCGCCGCGGAATTCGTCCGCGCCGCCCTCGAAGCTTTCCAGGTTTCGGAAATGTGGCAGCACCGAGGCGTAATCCCAGCCGGTGCAGCCCATTCGGGACCAACTGTCGAAGTCATCTGGCATCCCGCGAATGAACAGCATGCCGTTGATGCTGCTCGATCCGCCAAGCCCCTTGCCTCCGGACCATGTGGACGGCGTATTGTCCCGCGACGGATCGGCCGCATAAGGATATTTCCAGTTAAACCGGTCGTTGAAAATTGCGGATACCAACCCGGCGGGAATGCGCAGGCTGAGGTCGCGGTCCTCTCCGCCAGCCTCCAACAGCAGGACGTTATTTTTCGGGTCAGCAGACAGCCGATTAGCCAAGACGCAGCCCGCGGACCCGGCACCTATGATGATATAGTCCCAAACGGTGTTCGCAGGCGATGCTTTGGTCATGCAGACGGCTTCCTAATTACTTGCAGAGGCTGGCTGCAACATCCTGATGGAATGCGGAACTGCGTTTACTCTATTGCTCGCCGCGCGATCAATTGCATCAAGTAGATGTCTATCCAGGCGACTGATCGAGTAGAATTTTTGGGTCACCGACAGCCGAAGAAACTCTGCAACACTCTGGTTTATCCAAAGGTAGCCCTCATAATTGCCGAGGTGGGGATCATTCAAATCACTCGGAGGAAGTTCAGATGAAAATTCGCAACAATATATTTCGTTTAACAACCAGTATGTTGGCACTGTGCAGCCCGCTTGCCGTGCAAGCCCAGTCGAGCGACCAACCCGCACAAGGTTCATCTGGAGCCGCGGCGAGCGATCCTGCGGCCAATTCCAACATCATTGTGGTCACCGCACAGCGGCGCGAACAGGATTTGCAGAAAACAGCGGTCACAATTACCGCGCTTGATGCTACCGCGTTGGCAGATAGGGGTATTGAGGATGTGCAGGGTATATCGCGCTCCGTCCCCAACCTCCAATTGCTGCCGGTAACGGCCAATCCATCGAATTTGCAAGTCGGCCTGCGCGGCGGCGCTGAACAGGTCGGCGGGCTTATCGTCTCTGAGCCGGTTGTCGGAATTTACGTTGACGGTGTCTATCGAGCCCGCCTGCAAGGATCGAACTCCCAATTGGGCGATATCGAACGGATCGAAGTTCTTCGCGGCCCTCAAGGTACTTTGTACGGCCGCAACAACTTCTCCGGCGCGCTCAAGATCATCACCCGTACGCCATCTGCATCGAATGAATGGTTCAACGCATCAATCGCCTACGGAAGTTTTGAGGAAACAAAGGCCACCGTTTCAGCGGGCCGCGGTTTGACCGATACTTTGGGCGGGTCATTGTCCGTTCTCTACCGCAATGTCGGCGAAGGTTACATCACCAACTTCGCAACCGGCACCGATGTCGGAAAAGAGGAAAATATTGCTGTACGCGGCAAGTTGGCGTTTGAAGATGGCCCGTTGGAAGCGACACTCTCGGCCAGTTATTCCCGCGACAAGAATGATGGCTACATCGCTGTAACTGGCAGGTTGCCTCGTATCCCGACCGGAAAGTCGGACTTCGTAACCACCGATGATATCACCCCCCGGGTCGGCACAGATCCCTATATCACGCAATTCCCCGAACAATCATTGGGCCGCACTGAAACGATCGCAGTATCGCTTGATGCCGCCTATGATCTGGGCGGAGCTACCCTGCGATCGATCACCGGATATGTTGATCTGGAAGATGATTTTCGGTGGGATCTTGCCGGCGGTTTTGAGGCTGCTCCGGGCGTCTATTCAGCGGCTTTTGACCGAACATCCATAGCTTCCGCCAGCCAGTTTACGCAGGAAATCCAACTTCAGGGCGAAGCGATTGAAGGCCTGATGAATTGGATCATCGGCGGATTTTATTTTCATGAAAGCGGCGATCAATCGCTGACTGACAATTTACCGATCTTCGGACTGTTCAACCTTGATCCGACTTTCCTGAACATCAAGACCGACAGTTATGCCGCCTTTGCCCAGGTTGATTACGCAATCACTAACCGGGCAACCGTGACCATTGGCGGCAGGTATAGTCAGGACAAAAAGTCCTTCAATGCCAGCATCCAATCCGGTTTCGGCATGCCAAACCCGCGTACGAGCGTTGCGCTGGACGAAAAGTTCAACTCCTTCACTCCGAAGTTCGGGCTTGATTACAAATTATCCGATGACCTGTTCGCCTACGCGTCGGTTTCAAAGGGGTTCAAGGCTGGCGGTTTCAATGGCCTTTCGATCTTGAATCCAACAGTTCTGGCAGCGGTTTATGAACCACAATCCGTATGGGCATATGAGGGCGGATTGAAGGGCACTTTCATGGACGGGAACGGCCGTGCGAACATCACAGCCTTCTTCAACGATATATCCGATTTGCAGCAAACATCGCTGATCGGGCCAGGATCATTCGCCATCCAAAATGTCGGGGATGCGGAAGTCTGGGGCATTGAATTTGAACTATCGGTTTCGCCTGCCGAAGGGTTCAATACCTTTGCCAATGTCGGTTATCAAAGCGGCAAATACAAAACTCTCAATCCCGCATCACAGGCCGCAACCGCTGGCGCAACCGATCTGCCTCTGCTGTCCGACTGGACGTTCCAGGCGGGTGTCAATTACGAAGATAATCTGACCGATGACATCATTATGCGGTGGGGGTTGGACGGGGCCTATGTTGGTGATGCATTTGTTGAAGTTACCAATTCCATCCAAATCAAAGGCTATTTGCGGGCCAATACCTTTGTCGCTGTCGGCACCGATGACCGGAAATGGGAGCTAAAATTCCAGGTCGAGAATCTTACCGATGAAGTAAATTACGTCAGCGGTTTCGTAGGCGCGCCTACTCCGGGCTTCACCGTTCTGAAGCCGCGGACTTACCTGGTGAGCATTTCGCACAAAATGTAAGTTTATTAACCACATAGCTGGCCGGCAGAGCATTATCCCATATGCTCTGCCGGCCTTCTTTTTGGGCAGGACTGGTTTTTGGTTAGGACAGGCCCAACAAATGCCGCCGCTGGGCGAATGTTTCGGCATTTGCATCGGCTTTTGTGGCGATTGGCCTTGCTATTTAGGCTTACCACAGCAATTCTAGGTTTGCTTATCCGAAACGATAGGGGCAATTATGCAAGAAAAATCCTTGACCCGCCGTACAGTTTTATACGTTGGAGCTGGACTGGCTGCGGCCTCTGCAATTGGCTGGAGTGATCTTGCGATTGCTGGTGCGGCTGACGCGCCATCGGACCCTCGCGGCCCCTACGCCAGCGCAGCCCTGACGAGAGAGTTTGTATCAATCGGCGTGCTTCGATCAGTCGAAACTGCGGCGGCTCTGACCCAATTCATGGATCAGCACGGCAGCCATGCAACATCCAAGGACCTTCTGTTTTGTCCTGACCTGATTGCTTACCCCCAGTCTCCAGATATCAAATTGCTAGCAGCCACCGCGCGGGAGCATAATTTGTGGCTGGCATTCCACCCCAGTCCAACACGGCAACTCGCGTTGATCTCGGTCGATCATGTCGACGAAGCGATTGAAACACATCTTCTGTCCACGGATTTGGGCGTAATTCAGACTTCTTTTGGCAACATTGCTTTGTCTTTCAGCCAGCTGGTGGCGGGCAGCGCACATGGCCTCAAAATGTGGGGCGCGGAAATCGTCTTGCAAGCAGGCGGACCAGGGGAGCACAGTGACAGCGGGGTCTATAGCGTCGCAAGCGATGCGATTTACGGTCCCCGCGGCGATGTCCTTGAAACTGCAGCGGACGGAGCGCAGCAGCTATTCAGCGCGCGCATTCCCATTGCGGACTTTCGCAAATCACGCACAGTTTAGGACTATGGGAGAGCTAAATTGCCGGCGTATATGATCGTTGCTGCGAACATCACTGACAGGGAGAAGTTCATCTCGGGTTACGGCGCCGTGACTGGGCCTTTGGTTGAGAAATTCGGCGGAAAATACGTAATGCTCGGCCCGGGCCTCCATCTGCTCGAGGACCAATTCGGCGCTGCGAATTTGCAGGATGGGTCAATGGTGATTTCCGAATGGCCAGACAAAGAAGCTGCAATGCGCTTTTGGAATAGTCCAGATTATGCCAAGGCAAAGAAATTGCGCGTAGGGTTGGCCGAGTGCCAGGTAATGTTGATCGAAGCACCCAAAATCAATGGTTAGGCGCGGCTGGTCTGTCACGGTCTTTGGGGCCGCTCTGCTGCTGGCATCCTGCAGCGTCAAGGACACAAACGAAGAAATTGAAAACGCCGATAAGGCAGCCTTAGCGTCCGCTGGCGATACGTGGAACAAGCTATATTCAATGCAGGATTGGACCGGATTACGCGCGCTGTACGAAGATGACGCGTGGCTGATGACGGACAAGGCCTCGGCCCATCGGAACGCCGATGAAATCGTGAAATATTTGCAGGATTTTGCCGGTAGCGGGGCCAAGATCAACTTCGAGTTCGCGCCAGAAGACATTGTGGTGGACCGGCCCTACGGCTTTGTGACAGCCAAGTTCTGGATGACCGCCGACATGCCAGATGGGGCAAGGATCAAGACCGCCGGCCGATCATTGCTGGTATATAAATTGAACGATGGGCAGTGGCGTCTATGGCGTGACATCGACAACACTTCGCCCGATGTAAATCCGGACGGACCAAGCGCCCCTACAGCATCCTGAGAACTACTTCTTCCACGTAGCTCCGCCGACCCATCCGCCTGCCACGCCAAGGAATTGGTCGATCATGATCGATTCCCAAACACCTGCAGCGTAATAAGGGTCCTGTTCGAGTAACGTTCGAGCGGCTGCGGCATCCTCCGCTTCCACTATCAGCAGAGACCCGACTGTGTGGTCACCATCTTTTAGTGGGCCAGCGACCTTGAGAGCTGCCATATTGGCCTCGATATTCGCCAGATGGCTGGCAAAATTCTCTTCACGCTTCGGACCTGAACCTTCGGCATCACGGCAGTAACATGCAAAAATAGTCATCAACCAACTTCCACTAATTCGAGTAATTCTCCGGCGTAGCCCAGCGTTGTTGCCATCCGCCTTCCGGCATACATTGCACCTTCGCGCACCGCGGGCGGAGAAATCCATTCACAATCGCAATCATCCAGATCGCGCATTGCCAGCGTCACCAGCGAATTGCCCGGCGGCAACATCCCCTGATGCCGCTCGCGAGGAGTCGCTTCTGCTGGATAATCATCCACTTCAACAATCGGCATCCGGCCCGTGCGAACAACGCTGATGGTGGTCTGAAAGTCTGGCTCCAAACCAAAAGCCGTATTGATCATCGAATAGGGCAAAGTGAATGTCTCGCCCAAAATCAGGCCCAAACGCTGGCAATACCAGTCGATGCTGGCGGCCCGGTCCGGCGTTGCTAGAATGACGATGAAAATACGGTCAACCGGCGATTTCGCCTTCGGCAGATCGCTGTCAGGCATATTGCCGAGGACCTGATTGAGATAGATCATTTCCTGCCCGGTGCCCAAGGCCTGCATCGGGATAAAGGCAGGCTCCATATTCTCCAGCACCTTTGGCGGGCCGACAATCGTAAACTGGTCTTCTGGCAAGGCGTCCGGCCAATGCCACACGTCCTCCACCGTGAATTCAAACGCACCCCAGCCAAACGTGCGTGTCGGAACAAAATCCGGATGGTCTGGCTGTTCGACCAGCCGGACAAAACATTGCTCATCGCTGCGCACCTTGAGTACCGCGTAGAGAGCGCCGGTGCTGGCAGGGGCATTCCATGCTGCTGCCAGATCGGCAGGAAGCGTACCCAATTCCAGCAATTCAAGCCCGAGCGTGTCGCGGTAGCCTGCCAGTGCCAGATCCATATCGGGGACAGTGGAAAGGCCTCCCAGGATAGTACCGTGTACAATACTCATTTGTCAGACCTCCGGCCAAAATTAGGAGCGCGTTTTTCAACGAATGCCGTCGTTCCCTCATGAAAATCGGGTAGCATAAACGCCTCGGCAAAGATACGCCCCGTATCGGAATCGTCATCGCTTTGACCGTCCAGAACCCGGCGAACGAATTGTTTCGTTTCGCGGACCGAATGCGGCGATGCGGCGAGAATCGGCACGGCCAGCGCATCAGGATCATCGCCCAGCATTTCGACCAAGCCAATCCGCACGGCCTCGCCTGCGTCAATCAGCGATCCGGTGTATAGAATTCGTTTGGCCTGCCCCGGCCCGACCAGATCGGTCAGCAGCTTCACATCATGGAGGGGATAAACCAGACCCAGCTTGGCCGGCGTAATCCCGAAGCGTGCCGCTGTAGTTGCCACGCGCAAATCGCAAGCCAATGCAATCCCGCAGCCGCCGCCAACACAGTCCCCTTCGACAAAGGCGATGGTTGGCAGAATGAACCGGGTCAATTCATACTGCGCCCGGTTAATGGCAGCCTGATTGGCGGCTCGCCAATTGGCGTCCCCCTTGTTGGCCAGCAATTCCTTGATATCAGCTCCGGCGCAAAACGCACCGCCATCGGCGGCCCGAACGACCAGCAGACGGAGTTCAGGATCGGCCGCGGCTTCCGCCAGCAGGCGCGGAAGAGCCAGCCACATATCCATGTTGAAGGCATTGCGCTTGTCTGCTCGGTCGATCAGCAAATGACCAGTCGCGCCTTGTTTCTCCAGACGCAAAGTCATGCCGGGCTGCCTGCCATAAAGTGCTCCGCAATTGCCTTGCGCGTTGTCACCCACACATCCGGATGCGCCCGGACATGCTTGAAAAATTCCTCCAGCGCCCAAATCCGGCCTGGACGGCCAATGATCCGCAGATGCAGGCCCAGGCTCATCATCTTGGGATTGCCCTCCTCGCCTTCGCGGTACAGCTGGTCAAAATTCACCTTGGCGTAATCAAGCCATTGCTGCGGTATCAGCGCGGGATCAGTCCACATTTTCATGTCGTTGCTGTCGAGTTGATAGGGGACAATGCACATTGGCTTGCCCGGAATTGTATCCCTATCCCAGAAGGGCACATCACCGGAGTAATCATCCATGTGATAGGTAAAACCTTCCTCCGACAGCAGGCGCCGGGTGTTGTCAGTCAGCAGATAGCGCGACAGCCAGCCATAGGGCCGGACGCCGCAGGTCTGCTCAATACTGGTCACGGCTTTGCGGATAAATTCGCGCTCGGCATTCTCGTCCATCTTGAACTGGTGGATCCAGCGATATCCGTGGCTGACCGGCTCATGCTTGAGCTTTACGATTGCCTCGGCAATTTCTGGGTGGTTTTCCAGTGCCATTGCGGCAACGGTCCAACTGGCCATGATGTCATAGCGTTCGAGCAGTTTGACGATCCGCGGCGCGCCAGCCTTGATCCCGTAAAGGTAATTACTCTCGTTGGAATAATTGCGCATTTTCGATTTGACGAACACGCCCAGCTCGTCCACCGGCTCCATCCCGCGGTCGCCTCGCGCGATGGTCATTTCGGAGCCTTCCTCCACATTGACCACTACGCTCAGCGCCAATTTCGCGCCATTGGGCCAGTCGATCCGCTCTTCAGCTAGCGGCATCAGTGCATTTCCTCACCGCCCGACACATTCAGCGCTTCGCCGGTGATGTACACGGCATCGTCGCTTGCCAGGAAGGCACAGGCACCAGCGGTATCGGATGGCAGGCCCGGCCGGCCGGTGGGGTTCTTTGCGGCCATATTCGCAAGATAAGCCTCAACCGTGGGGAAACCGAGCAGCTTGGAGAAATATTCGTTCTGTTCCGCGCCCAGTGCAGTTGTGACGTGGTTTGGGCACACTGCATTCACGGTTATGCCATGCGCGCCCAGCTCGACCGCGCTGGCACGGGTCAATCCGACCATGCCGTGTTTGGAACTGACATAAGCTGCCAGATGCGGAAAGCCGGTCTTGGCCGCCTGACTGGCGATATTGATGATCCGCCCGCCATTACCTTGGGCAACCATCGCCTTTGCGGCGGCCTGCGTGCAATAGAATGCCCCAGACAAATTGACCGAGATTACCTTGTCCCACTCCTTGTCCGTATCAACTTCCAGCAGCGGCTTCATCATGAACCCGATCCCGGCATTGTTGACGAATATATCAACACTGCCGAAATGCGCCGCGGCCTTATCGACCAGCGACTGACACTGGGCTTGATCGGACACATCACAGGCAAATGCAGCAACCTTGGCCCCGTGCGCCCGCAAATCCTCAGCCACAATCTCCGCCTCATCACCAATCGACAGGTCGGAGATAACGCAATTCGCGCCTTCATCGGCGAAACGTTGCAGGATGCCCTGCCCCAAGCCTTTCTCACGGCCTGAGCCAGTTACAATCACGGCCTTGCCTGCGAAACGCATCGTCTCAGAGCTCCTCGGTAGTGATGAATGTCGCGCCGTCAGTAAATGCGCTCATTTCCTTTGCCAAAGCGGCCACTGCATCGCTGCCACAATCTTCCAAAAATGCGGCCTGCGAAGTTACATCAAGGATCTCGATATAATCAAAAGGCGGTTTATCTTCGGAAAACAATACGTTGCGGCTACGCAATACCTGAAACTTGTCGACCGATGGCAGGCCGCTGACAGTTGGCATATCGCGGCCGCGTGCCCAGCTTTCATAATCGCTGCGCCGAGCCCCTTCCTTTAAATTGAACAGGGCGATGATCTGCATGGCTATTCTCCTACTGATGGTGGCGCGTAATAGGCGCTCAATTTTGCGTCGATTATCCGGGCAAAGGCAAACAGCCCCGCTTCATGTCCTTCGGACGCAATGATCTGCACCCCGATCGGCAATCCATCATCCGTACACCCTGCAGGCAGTGTGAGCGAAGGCAATTCGGCAATATTCGCGAGGCATGAAAAATCTGCCTGCGTAGCAGGCTCATTTACCGAGTGTGGAAATGCCGGATTGGGCACCGTCGGCATCAGTAAAAACCCATGTTCTGAAACGATTGCCCGGACTTGTTCGCGCGTTCGGGCCAGAATCTTCTGGTCCTGCTCCCAATCATCCGCGCTACGGGCTGGCCCATATTTCAACAATTTGATCAGCTGATCAGACAGACCAGGGACTTCTTTGAGGCTCCCTGCAAGAAATTTGGACACCTGGATGAAGCCTGCGAAGCGGATACGACCGTTGGGATAGTCCAGTTTTAGTGGTGCTGGCGGATGCTGCAATGTTGCCGTAACCTGATCGAATGCTTTGGTGACTGAAGGGTTGATCTCCACTCCATGCTCGATCAACCGGGCGCCGCCTCCCTCAAGGACCCCCTCGCCGAAGTCTGAGACGATACGCGACAGCCGCTCCAGCATATCCAGATCGCGGGCTATTGGCCCGATCGCATCGAATACTGGATCAGCTGGCTCTAACCCGCCTTGACTGATCCGGCTTCCTGCGGGCTTAAAGCCATATACTCCGCAATGCGCCGCGGGAATCCGCACCGATCCCATTGTGTCAGTGCCCAGCGCCGCATCACACAGGCCCGCCGCCACGGCCGCCGCGCTGCCGCCTGACGATCCGCCGGGGCTGTAGCCAATCCTGTGCGGATTTTGGGTCGGGCCGAAGGACGGATTGTCGGTTTTGGACCCGAGCGCGGCCTCCTCCATATTCAGTGTTCCGAGAATGATTGCCCCGGCAGCGCGTAATATCGCCACCACTTCCGCGTCATGCTCGGCAATGCGGCTCCGCAATCCGGCAATCCCCGCATGAAATGGCAGGCCAGCGACCGCGATGTTCGCTTTGATACCGATCGCCACACCAGCCAGCGGACCAGCCGTGCCTGACGCATTCTCATCCCAATCCAGGAAAGCATTGAGCGGTGCGTTGGCGCGTTTGAGAGCGGAAAAGTCGGCCAAATCTTCCGCTCGTCCATCAGCCGGATCGGTTTTTGCCTGGTGTCGATCTGCGTTGCTTTCGCAGTATCGCCGGGACCGACCATCACCACTTCCACTTCGATCCCGAGCCCCTTGCGTAACAGTTCGGACAGACCGGCAGCTTCCGATCCGCCGCGACTTTCCAGCGTCACCTCCATCGAATCGCGGCCCGCAGCATCACGGCTGACGCGGCAGACATATTCACCGGTCAGATCGCTGCGGTTTTCGATCAAAGCGGCCACGGCATGAGGGAAGATATTGATGCCGCGCAACTTGACCATATTGTCACTGCGGCCTTTGAACCCGGCGATGCGTTTGAACGCCAGCTCGCCGCGCCCGTCTAGCTCATAAGTAATGTCATGCGTGTTGAAACGGATGCATGGGGCGATGTCGTCCTTGAACAAACAAGTGACCACCATATCGCCGGTCACGCCGTGCTTCACCGGCGCGCCGCTATCAACGTCCAGTAATTCCAGGAACTGCGCGTCTTCCCAGACATACAGCCCATCGCGTTCGGGTCCCTCGCCTGCGATCGTACCGGTGTCGCCCACCCCGTACCAATCATAGGCCTTAGCGCCGCGCCAAGCGTCTTCGGTGCCCTTGCGGTCCTCGGTGCCCAGATGGCCGATAATCATCTTTAGATTGATCCGGTCGAACAGTTCCTCAGCCTCCGCAACTTCGGCCAGTTTGCGAACGTAATCCACAAAACCAACCATGCAGGTGACGCCAAAATCCGCCATCAGATTAACTTGCTGGATGCTGCGGGTTTCAATCCCTGTGCCGGCTGAAAGGAACAGCGAGTTCGTATAATGGGTCACGGCCTCGCGAATGAAATGGCCGCCGTTGATCATTCCGTGACCATAGACGGACTGAACCACATCATCGCGGCCCAGACCCATCCAGCGGTACATCCGCCCGACCATCAGGTTGCATATCTCGCGCCCCTTCGGCCCGAACATCAGCGGCTGCGGGCGTCCCGTAGTGCCGCTGGTGGTGTGGAACACTACCGGGCCAGAGTCAGCACCGGCCCTGCGCCCATCAAAATCGCCATATGGAGGGAATGCGTTGACCGATTCCATCAAATCAGTTTTGTCGTAGACCGGCAATTTACCAATATCAGCGAGGCCCGAAATATCGCCTGCCTCGATCCCCTGGGCGCCCCACAAGCGTTGGTAAAAGGGAATTTCCCACCCTCGCCGCATCAATTTCAAGAATTGTGCATCTTGCAGGCTGAGCAATTCATCGCGCGACATCGATTTGTAGCGGTGAACAAATTTGTCACCTACCGGATATTGCTCGAGCATCGCCTTGGCATCAAAAGCTTCGAAATAGGTCGGGTAACTCATTGCGGGTCCACCGTGTATTTTAGAGGATCGTCGAACAGGCGCGGATCATGACCCGGCGCAGCGAGGCGGCGGCACAGGGCATATTTCTGCGCGGCCTGAGCGATGCTCATCGGGTTTTCAATACTGCCAAGAGTGGCTGGGATGAGGTGGTCAATCTGTTCGCCCGATGCCAGGGTGACCACAATCCGTTGAGGTGTCATCGCATTGCCATCTGGGTTGCCGTCCAAGCTAATGGCTACATTCTGCGCCAGTGCCATCAGCTGCGGATCGTGCAAATCATCGCCGACAAACAGCGAGGGATCGATGACCCCGTCTCGTAACATCAACGGGGCCAGAATGGGGAAACACAATCGAGCATAGGCTGCGGTCATATCCTGCTGGTATGGACGTCCAACCAAACGCTGGATCAGCGGCGGCGCGAACAGTTCAATCTTGGCAACATTGCCTAAGGACAGACCGCATTCTTCGCGCAATTGGGCCAAAGCTCCCAGCCCCCCATGACTGGCGCGGCCAGAAGGAAACGGTTTGATCGCGACTTCCGAAATGCGCCAGATCTGGCCCATGTTCCCGGTATATAGTGTAAGGTCGAGCGGATCGAGCAACGCGGAATAGCCAAAGGGGCCCTCCAGCATGTCGTGCGGTCCGTTCATACCGGCCTTGGCCAGATCAACCGCCGTAACCGCTGAACGGGCGGCATTGGCTATCTGCAGAGGCAGCGCGATGGATGCCTCGACATGCGCCTGCATCGTCCCGGCGGCGAAGGAGTGCGCAAGGCCAAGGACATCTACAAAGCGTTCTGGCGGCAAGCCTTCCAGCCGGGCCACCGCCATCGCTGCGCCGATCAAACCTGCGGTTGCCGGACGGAAAAACCGCATCGGCTCGGTTGCCGAAATTCCCATTCCACTGGCGATATCGACGCCCAGAGCCAAAGCGGTCAGGAATTCTTCAGCATCGCTACCGCCTTGCGCATCGGATGCCGCCAGTAACGCGCCAGTGACCACCGACATGGCGTGAACCACCGCGCCTTCATGCACGCCGTCCCATTCGAGACAATGGATCGCAAAGGCGTTGAAGAATGCGGCAGAAGGCTTTGGAAGTATGCCATTTTGTCCCAGGATGCGAGAAGCTCCACCATCACCCCAGCTTGCGATCATCGGAAGGATCGCCTGCGCGGCTGGTGACATTGCCCCCGCTGCGCCCCCGGCCAGTGTATCCCCCAACATGCGCAATGCATCGGCGCGGGCAGCGGCGGGCAAGGCGTGATCCTGCGCGGCAAAATCGAGAATGGCCCGCGTGGCGTTCATCCGCCGAGCCATTCGTCCAGCATGGTATCAAGCGCCCCCGCATCGTCCCCTCGCAAAGCAATATCTACCGCCCGGTCCGCCTCACCCGGCGCCAATTTACCCCACGCAGCCAGCGTGTGCATCTTGGCAATTATTTCTGGCTCGCCAACCGGGCGTTCGGGATCTCCGCGGGTGTCGATCAGCTCCAGCCCATTCACACGCGCCCCGAAGTGTTCCGGGTATCGCGCTGAAATTGCTTCGTCTTCTGCAACAGTCACCTGAGCACGCAGGGGAGCCAGTGCCGCAATTGCCTCGAGAGTGAAGTCCTCCGGCGCGGCATCCCTTCCATCGGCAATCACTGCAACCGCATGCTGGAGCGAGAACTTCGCTTCCATTTCGGTCGTCGGATCAGGCCGGTCGCAGAATTTCAGTGCATCAGCATAGGTCTCGACATGGAACGGCGCAGACAGCGTACCCGCCGCCCGCAGTTCCAAGGCACAATCAATTGCCGGATGGACATGGCGGCACGCCGCCCATGGTTTAAAGCTGACTTCGCCGATCAACCATCCATCTGTAGTACCAGCTAACGGCCCCGGAGACTGTGTCATCGCGGCGAATAACCCTTGCTCGCCCTCTAAGATCGCCTGCGGCCCGGTCGCACCGTAATGCACATGCATCGCTGCATCGCGCCCGGTGCGGACCGCGTGATAAATGTGCCATTGCTTGGTCAGCACATCATCATGCCGCATGTGCCACAGCCCGCCCGCGACCGATCCTGCATTGCCCAACGCATTGCCATATTCCACCGGCGCGAACCCTATCAGCGACCCGAAGGCCGCCGTACTGCCAAACACACCCGCGGTGGCGGTGGGGTGCCAATGGGCATAGTGATGTGTATCCAGCGCGCTGCCGATGGCGATCATCGCTTCATAGCCGCGGATCGCCGCATCCAAGCGCTGATCGAAATTCGCGCTGGGCAGGCTCAAGGCCGCGGGCCAGACAACCGGTCCAGGATGCAGCAAGGCGACGCGGTGGACATCGTCCATTTCGAGTACATTGCCGAGGTAGGTCGCTTTCTCCCACCCCTTGTGGGAAATGATCGCGCCCATGCTGCCCGCTTCGGTCTGCCGAGCCCCCGCGACGCAGGCCAACCAGTCCAACAAATGTAACCGGGCGTGCTGACGCTCGCTTTCCGTGGGTTGCCGCGCTAAGGTCCGGACAAATTGAGTCAAAAGCGGTTCAGTCATAAGGCTGCTCCGCCATCAGAATATCGCTTGTGGAGAGTATGTTGACTGCCAAAGCTGCGAAACGAGCGATCCCGCGTTACATGGAAATGGCGGGCGAATTGCGCGAGTCTATTATGGCGGGCGACTTCGCCAATGGCGGACAATTTCCGACCGAAACCGAATTGTGCAAACGATATGGAGTTAGCCGCTTCACCGTTCGGGAGGCATTGCGCCGCTTGCAGGTCGAGGGGTTGATTTCCCGCAAACGCGGATCGGGCACCACTGTACAACCGGCCGCCGCGCGCGGCGGCGCGCTGCACCAGCCCCTGTCCAATATCGGTGAAATTCTGCAATACGGTCGCGGCAGCGAAGTTACGTATCTGGAACAGGATTCCGGCCCGCTGCCAACGGTCGTGGCGGAACAGATTGGAGAGGATATTTCGGGTACTTGGCGGCGGTTTCACGGTGTCCGGCGCATCAGCTATGATGCCCCTCCGTTGGCTGCAACCGATGCCTTTTTCCACGAACGGTTGGGCGATTGGGTTGATCGGATCGATTTGGCGGCAGGCACGATGTTCAGCCAGATCGAGCAACTGGCTGGGGTTCGCATTGGCAAGATTACGCAGGATATCCAGGCGGTTGCTGCAGACAAAATCGTTGCTGGTCAATTGGGCATCAGCAAGGGCGATCCGGTACTGAGAATTCTCCGCTGCTATCTCGACCCGAAAGGTGCGGTGTTCGAGATTTCGGTCAGCCATCACCCGGGTGACCGCTTCGCCTATGCCATGCATATCGACGTGGAGATCTAAGGGCTTCATTCGCTGCCTAACTTAGGCACCGCTCCGGGTACCCAATCTTTCCCGTCAAAGCGGATCGCGGGACCAATTTGCCGCCCACCTCCTGAAACTTCGACCAGCAGTCCACGTTCCGCGACATGGGCGGAATCCAGCGCCTCGCGGAAATCGAGTACGGGCGCGAACGCCACATCCTTATCGGCAAACCACTGGACCCATTCGTCACGGGATTTCTGCGCAAATGTGTCTGACAGAAATCCGATCAACTCGCCTTGCTGGCCTGCCGGACGCTCCGCATGGGATAACAGATCCTGTCGCCCAAGCGCCGTCAGCAAATTGTGCGCAAATTTAATCTCACGTCCGCCCAGCGCAATATGCTTGCCGTCGGCAGCGGTATAAACTTGGTAGAATGCGGCCCCGCCAAGCGAGCGCTGTTCGCTCGATCGCGGGGCTTCTCCGCCAATGATCGCGCTGCCAGCGGTATGCGCGCACCATGGCAGCAAGCTGTCGAACATCGCGCAATCGATATAGGCGCCCTCGCCGGTCCGATCCCGCGCAACCAGCGCCATCAGCGTGGCTGAAAGCGCAGTCAACCCGGCTGCCATGTCGGCAGACGGCGCACCGGGAACAACGGGCGTGCCGTCCGGCCCGTCATTGACTGAAAGGAACCCGGCCAGCGCTTGGACAGCCATGTCATGCGCGGGGTGACCAGCCAACGCCACGTCCTGCCCAAAGGCGGAAATCGAGCAATAAATGATGTCGGGCTTTAGCACCCTAACCGCCGGATAATCGAACCCAAGTCGCTGCATTGCACCAGGGCGAAAGCCCTCCACGAAAACATCAGCCCCAGCAATAAGATCGCGCAGCCGCGCCTTGCCGTCATCGCCTTTCAAATCCAACGCCACGCTTTCCTTGCCGCGGTTAAGATTGGCGAACCAGACCGAATGCCCTCCATCCTCCGCCGCATTGAACGGAGCCTGTTCACGCGAAGGATCGCCAGCGGGGGACTCAACTTTGATCACTCGCGCGCCTTGATCGGCCATCATCATTGTCATCATAGGCCCCGGCAAAAATACCGAGAGATCTACGACCGTAATACCTGAAAGTTTACCCATTCCCCGCCTCAAACCACGCCGGACTTGTGCAGATCGGCAATTGCCGCTGTATCATAGCCAAGGTCGGTCAAGATCGCATCACTATCCGCGCCGAGCAGCGGTGCAGCGCGGTTGGGCAGACGCTGTCCGTCAACCTTGATCGGATTGGCCAAAATCTGCATGTTCTCGCGGTCAGGATGATCGACGCTGTCGCGCATTCCGATGGTTTCCAGCCACGGATTGTCCATTGCATTGGCCAGGGTATAGACCGGCGCAACCGGCACAAAACCGGCAAGCAAGTTCTGCCAATATGCCATCGGCTGCTGTCGGAATTCAGCATCAAGCAAATCGGTCAGAGCATCGCGATTGGAAAGCCGCTCCGAATTTCCGGTAAAGCGGGGATCCTCGAGCAAGTCCTTCCTGCCCATCCGATCAACCAGAATATCCCAGAACTTGGGCAATTGGCACATCACGAACATCCAGCCATCACTCGCCTTGAACATCTGGCTGGGGGTCGCAGTGGGATGCGCGGAGCGCGGCGTCCGCTGCGTCTCGTCACCTTCGTTTAAATACCACAGTGCGGGATAGCTGGTTTGGTGAATCGCCGCCGACAGAAGATCAGTGTCGATATCGCAACCCTTGCCGCTGCGCTGGGCATCCATCAATGCGGCCAGCAGACCGACAGAGTGGATTGTCCCGGTAATGAAATCGACCATCGACAGGCCCATGCGCTGCGGATCGCCCTCTGGTGCGCCGGTCATCTGGCAATACCCTGCCTCGGCTTGCATCAGATAGTCATAGCCCGGCCATTTCGATCGCTCGTTGTCGCGGCCATAGGCTGACAAATGCGCGCAAACGATAGCGGGGTTGATATGTTTCAATGCATCGTAGGTTACCCCCAACCGCGCCGGCAGATCGCCGCGTAGATTGTTCGCCACCACATGACTGGTTTTGACTAGCCGGTGCAGTACATCCTTGCCTGCGTCGGCATTGAGATCGAGTGTCAGCGATCTCTTATTGAGGTTGAATGCCTGAAAATACAGGCTTTCGCCCGGTCTGAGAAAATGTGGACCAACCGATCGCGCAGTATCCCCGCCGCCGCGCCGCTGCCCGTCCGGACCGGCCTTGCCCGGCGGTTCAATCTTGATCACTTCCGCGCCCAATTGCGCAAGCAACATCGTACTATACGGCCCTGCGCCATATTGTTCGGCGCTGATAATCCGAAATCCCGACAGCGGCAGATGCATCGAAGCGGTCATTGCAGCACCCAGATCAAGCCGGATTATTCTTGAGGTGCTGTTTCGCGATAATCATCCGCTGCATTTCATTGGTTCCCTCGCCAATACACATGAGCATGGAATCGCGGTAATAGCGTTCGATGTCATATTCCTTGGAATAGCTATATCCGCCATAGATTCGCATCGCATCCTGGCTGTTTTCAACCGCAGATTCAGACGCGAAGAATTTCGCCATACCCGCTTCCATGTCGCACCGCTCGCCGCGGTCATACGCTTCCGCGGCGTCCATTGTCAGCAAGCGAGATGCCCGGGCGCGGGTGACCATTTCGCCCAGTTTGAGCTGGATCGCCTGATGCTGCGCAATCGGTTTGCCCATCGTTTCGCGCTGCTGGGAATATTCAGTCGCAAGGCGCAGCGAACCCTCAGCCAAACCGACCCCGCGCGCAGCCACATTGATGCGACCAAGCTCCAATCCGCCGGTTGCCTGGAAAAAGCCCTGACCCTCTACGCCGCCGATCAATTGGTTCGCCGGAATCCGGTAATCCTCCATGATCAGTTCCGCAGAATCGATCGCGTTATAACCCAATTTCTTGAATTTTTTACCGGTAGACAGCCCATCCCGCTTGTCTGCGATAAACAGGCTCATGCCCTTGTAACGCGGATCGGCCTTGGGATCTGTCTTCACCAGCATGGCAAAGCATGATCCGTTGAGAGCGTTGGATATCCATGTCTTGGTACCGTTGATCACATAGTCATCGCCGTCCCGGACCGCCACACTGCGGATCGCCTGCAAATCGGTGCCTGCGTTCGGCTCGGTCAGCGCCAAACCGCCACGTATTTCACCGGTGGCAAATTTAGGCAGCCACTGTGCCTTTTGCTCAGGCGTACCGAACCGCTCAACCGCTGCCGCCATGATCAAATGCGAGTTAAATATGCCGGTAATCGCCATCCAATAGGACGAAATCCGCATGACGATCTTGGCATAGGTCGTCGCGGGCAGGCCAAGGCCGCCATATTCCTGGCCAATAGTCGCCCCGAACAGGCCCATCTCTGCCATTTGATGGACCAGCTTTTCAGGCCAGATATCGCCGTGATCATGATATTGGATCACCGGAATAACCTCTCGCTCCAACCAGACATCGATCGCGTCCATGAAGGCGCGTTCATCATCGGGATCAATCGAGCGGATCTGACTTTCGAGAATTGCGGCGGTAGCCATTATTACAGTCCTGTGTTGCAAACGTAATTGACGCTTCGTTGGATTAGTCGTCGCCGGGCCCGAACCCGCGCTTCCAGATCAGCATGACCCGGTCAAAAGTGCACACCACCTCGCCGTGCTGATTCTTGCCGATTGTGCGGATGGTAACGATGCCCTGCTCCGGGCGTTTCGCAGACTCGCGCTTTTCCAGCACCTCGGTTTCGGAATACAGCGTATCGCCAGCGAACACCGGCTTGGTCAGCTTGATGTCTTTCCAGCCAAGATTGGCGACGGCTTTCTGGCTGACATCGGACACGCTTTGGCCAGTCATGATCGCCACTGTCAGCGGCGAACAAACCAGCGGTTTTTTGAATTCCGTCTTGGCGGCGAATTCGAAGTCGAAATGCGCCGGATGGGTATTCATCGTCAGCAACGTGAACCACGTGTTGTCGGTTTCACTGATGGTCCGTCCGGGACGATGTTCATAGGTATGGCCAACTACGAAATCTTCAAAATAGCGGCCAAAAGTTTCCCGGTGACGTCCCGGGGCGACTTCGATGACTCCATCACGCATTCTGTAAATCCTTTGTAATTCTGTTCAGCCCGCAGCAGCGAGCACTTTACGAAATTGATCGATCAGCGGCGCTTCCAATAACCGCCCCTTATGACGGATGGCCGCGCCGCCCGCTTTTTCGAATGCCGCAATTGCCTCCCTCGCTTCCGACAATTCACTGTCGGAGGGGCGCATAATGCGGGCGATTGTTGCAACCTGTTTGGGATGAATGGCGGCCTTGGCATGAAACCCAAGCGCCTTCGCCTGGCGGCATTCCAGTTCCAGACCAGCCTCGTCATCCAGTTTGGTATAGGGTACGTCCACGCAGCAGACCTTGGCTTCTGCACAGGCGATGATCAACTGGCTACGCGCGACCAGCAGTGGGTCCCATTCCAGCGCCACACCCAGATCGGACGATAAATCTCCGCCGCCAAACATCATCGCCGCAACCCCCGGCTGCTTGGCAATGTCGACCGCAAGGCGCAGTCCGAGTGCAGTTTCCACCAACGGTACAAAGCCGCTAACACCTTCCCCGGCAACATTCCGGGCGATTTCGACTTCCGCCGGGCTTTCCACCATCGGAAGAAATATCAGAGAAGGCTTCGCCGCGCTTTCCCGCAGCTCCAGCAAGTCCGCCAGCCCTTCGGCCGTTCGCAAACTGTTCGTTCGCACGGCGACCCGCGATGTATCCAGCGCGGGCAGATGCGCAACAACCGCCGCGCGGGCAGCCACCTTGCCATCAGCGGGAACAGAATCCTCAAGATCGATACAAATCATATCGGCGCCGCTGGCCAAAGCCTTGGCAAACCGGTCCGGCTTGCTCGCGGGCACAAAGAGGAAGTTTGTGAAAATAGCTCTGATCCGTTTCAATTTATCTGATCCAGAAGTTGTCCGGACAACTTGTAAAGTCAATGTTTAATTGTGCAAAGGCACGGAATCACCGCCATGTTACAGCGTCGAACAGTAGGCCGACACGATCTTCAAGATAGCCGAACACACAAAGAATTTCAGACAAAATTGGGTGTGAGGCAGTGTGTCGCAGATAGCACACCTGCCCCACATCGTGACAACAAAAGGGCGCCATTCCCGCCCTGCACGGATTTTTATGATATTTCTTACTAGCGCTAGCCGACAGAATCGGTAAGCTGTTCGGACAAATAGGTTTTTGAGGGTTCGAGCCAGCTTTTAGAATGAGGGAGATTTAAAATGCGGTCCACATGGTCTTTGTTGAATCTAGGCATGATGAATTCGGTCGGCCGTGGGGCAATGATCGCCTCGCTTGGTGCAGTTTCTCTGGCATCAATGCCTGCGGTGGCTCAGGATGCAGAAGACGGCGAAGCCGCGGCGCAAACTGGCGGCCTCAGCGTGATTGTGGTGACCGCCCAGCGGCGCGATGAAAACGTACAGGATGTGCCAATCGCAATCAGCGCCTTCGATGGCGGGGAATTGACCCGCCGCGGCGTGACCAATGCTCTGGAAGTCGCACAATTCGTTCCCAACCTCGTGGCCACCAATAATACCGGCCTGGGTTCAGCAAACGCCTATTACCTGCGCGGTATCGGCAATAGTGAGACAATCCCGACCTTCGATCCGCCCATTGGCACCTATGTCGATGATATTTATCTCAGCCGTCAGAATTCCAACAACCTCAGCCTGTTCGATGTGGACCGGGTCGAGGTCTTGCGCGGACCGCAGGGCACCCTGTTTGGCCGGAACACCACGGGCGGCGCGGTTTCTGTATTCCTGGCTGATCCGGGAACCGAATTTGGCGGCTATGCCGAGCTTGGATATGGCGCCTACAACATGATCCAAGGCCGCGCTTCGCTCGACCTACCCTTGGCCGACACCTTCGCTGTAAAGGTATCAGGCTATGTGCAGCAGGATGATGGCTACGCCCAGAACACGACCAATGGCGAACGGTTTAACCAAAGCGACGGCTGGGGCGGACGGATCGGCCTGACCGGTCAACTGTCTGACAGCGTGCGCTGGACCGGCAGTTACATCCATACGGAAAGCAAGGCCGGCAATATCCTCAATTTTGATTGTGATCCGGCCAACCCGACCAATTGCGATGGCCGGTTCATTACCACCGGTTATGGTGAGAACAGTACTTTCGGCGGATTGTTTACCGGCGAGAAAAATGATTACGGCCTTGGCGTCGACACATCGATGGATTTCATCGCGTCGGATTTTGAAATCGGACTGGGGGACAATTGGTCCGTCAATCTGATCACGGGTTATGTTTACACCACCCAGGATTACGCGCTTGATTTCGCAGATGGACGCGGCCTGCCGTCTATTTCAGGCCCCACCCCTCCAGTAATTGGCTACACATTCGGCGGGTTCACAATCGCCAATGAAGGCGAATTTTCTCAGCTAAGTCAGGAAATCAAATTTAACGGTAGTCTGGGCGATGGCTTGCTCGATATCGTTGGCGGTGTGTATTACTTCGAAGAAGACAGCTTCAGCGACTTTGGCGATGTCTTTACCCTGCCATTCCTGCCGCCGCCAAATGGGTTCCCGTTCGTTCTGGCTGACCGCACATTGCGCAACAGCACGGTCGCCTATGCTGGATACATCCAAGGCGATCTCAACCTGACTGACCAGCTGACGTTGACAGCCGGTGTGCGCTATACTGACGAGACCAAGGAATTCTCGATCAGTGACAACCGTGCTTCTTGCGCCAATCAATCGCTGCCCGGCTGCCTATCGAACGCCAATCTGATCGCGGCCAACGGCGCGGCCATCCCGCGGGAACAGAACATCAAGATCTGGACACCGCGCTTTGCAATCAATTTCGAACCAAGTGACGATTTCCTGCTGTTCGCCAGTGCGACACGAGGGTTCAAATCAGGCGGTTGGAACGCACGCGGTACCAGCGCATCAGAATTGCTGCCGTTCGCTCCGGAAAAGGCATGGAGTTATGAAGCTGGCTTCAAATCGGAATTTCTCGATAATCGCGTTCGAGTCAATCTGACTGCTTACTTACTGGACGTCAGCGACATCCAAATTCCATCCGCATTTACTCGAACAAACGGTTCAATCGCCTTCATCACCCGCAATTTCGCGGATTATGAAAACAAGGGCATCGAACTGGAAATCAACGCGGTGCCTGCCGACGGTCTGAATCTGTTCGCAGCCCTGGGTTATCAGGATGACAAGTACAAGCTAGGCGCCAATAGTGCTCAATTCGATGCGTTTGGGGTCGAGTCAGTCCTTTCGCAGCAGGCCCGCTGTCAAACACAGCTTGCAGCCGGATTGATACCAGGCGGCGGCGCTACTCAGGCAACCGCTTGCGGGGTTGGTATCGTATCAGCAGATGGCACTATTTCGGAGCCAGTTCGGACCCCTGATTTCACCCTCGCAATTGGCGGCAGCTATGTTGCTGAAATGGGCGGTGGACTGACGCTGACCCCAGCTGTCAACGCCAGTTGGCGTGACGATAGCGAAGTCGGCACATCGGGTTTCTCGATTTATGATGCGCCCGTCACCAGTTCTACCGGTACAGTGTTTGCAGGCAACCCGTTCGGTCACGGAAATCTGGTGACCGGTTCGTTCAGCGAAGCTCGCTGGATCGTCAATGGCACGTTGACGCTGGCCAGCGAAAGCGGCTGGTCACTGTCGGCTGAATGCCGCAATTGCCTGGATCAGGAAGCGGTCGAATCGTCCCTTGCCGACTACAGCTACCTAAACCCGCCACGTACCTGGATGGTCCGAGGTAAGTTTTCATTCTAAACCGTAAGTATCGATAAATAACTGACTGATCCATCATGGCCAGCTCCCCGATGGATCAGTCAGTAATGCAGTGACATTGCTACATAAGGGGACCAGACTAACGCTGTGACCCTCCCGATTACGGAGCAGAGCAACAATGCAGACTGACCAGACCAGTTCTATTCCGCCAATTGCGCAGCGGGGTGAATTCAGCCTGGGTTGGAAAGTCTTGCTGGCAGCGTTGCTGGGTGTGGCATTTGGCGCATCCCCTATCCCCTACAATACGGTTGGCTTCACGGTTGAACCGCTGATCGCTGAATTTGGCTGGACGCGAACACAGATCCTGCTGCCGATCACGATATTCGGCGTCATTGCATCACTGCTCGCACCGTTCTTTGGCTCGCTGGCTGACAAATACGGGGTCCGCAAAGTCGCGCTTTGGTCGGTGTTGGCGTTCGGTCTGTCCTTCGGCGCGATTGCCTTGACGCCAACCGCAGCTATCACCTCCACTCTGTACATCTACTATGCCCTATGGGTGCTGCTGGGACTGGTCGGAATTGGTTCGACCCCGGTTACATGGAGCCGGGCGATCAATCTGTGGTTCTTCCGCAGCCGCGGATTGGCGCTTGGGATAATGTTGCTCGGCAGCGGCCTTGCGGCGGTACTCGTGCCTCCACTCGCTGTCTGGAGCATCGAGAATTACGGTTGGCGCATGATGTTTGTGGTGATTGCAGCGCTCCCCCTGCTGATCGCATTGCCGCTTGGGTATTTCCTGTTTCGCGAACCCCGCCCGGAGGAACGCCCCGTTGGGATCAGCGGGGCAAGCGGCCAATTGACCGGCGTTACGCTGGGCGAGGCACTGCGGGATTACCGGTTCTGGCTCATTTGGGCGTCGATCGCGATCATCGCCGGCACCTTTGGAGGGGCGTTTATCAACTTGCCTTCGATGCTGGCCGACCGCGGGATGGAAGCCCAGACAGCAGCCTTTGTGATGAGCATGTTGGGCCTTGGCATCATCTCGGGCCGCTTAATTACCGGCGCTTTGCTCGATCGCTTCTGGCAGGGTGTCGTGGCATTCCCCCTGCTATGCCTGCCCTCGGTAACCTGCCTGATTTTGCTTAGCGACGGGATGAGTTTTCCGTTGGCTGCGCTCGCCGGATTCCTGCTCGGATTTGCGGCTGGTGCAGAAAGTGATTTGATCGCCTACCTTACGGGCCGGTATTTCGGCATGGCGCATTACGGTAAGATCTATGGGATGCTGTATATGCCATTTGGACTATTTTCCGCTTTTTCGCCGATCCTCTACTCCTATGTCCGCGACACGACGGGCAGCTACGATCCGATCCTGACTGTTGCGACAGTCACTTTCGTGATCGGGGGCGGACTGTTATTGTTCCTGGGCCGGTATCCGACCAGCTTCCCTGAGAGCGATCCGGCGCAACCGAAGTTGGAGCATGCATGATGGCAACTCTTGCTGAAACCACACTAATAGACTCGCTGCGATCTAGCGGAGCAGAGGTCCTGACCGACGAAGTCAGCCTCGATTATTACGCTCATGATATTTACGACCGCGGGGCTGATTTGGCCGCAGTCGTCCGCCCGAAGGACAAGGCGCAACTGGCCGCCGCAGTAGCCGCCGCGACCAGCGCAGGACATCCGGTGATCCCGCGCGGCGGCGGCATGAGCTACACCGGCGGCTACACCGCTGACACGCCCGGCGCCGTGCTGTTCGACCTCAAGAAAATGAACCGCGTGTTGGAAGTGAACGATACAGATATGTCGGTCACGGTTGAACCCGGTTGCACTTGGGCGACCTTGTATGAGCGTCTGTCTCACCACAAATTGCGGACGCCGTTCTGGGGCTCTTTGTCTGGCCTCCACGCAACAGTCGGCGGCGGAATGAGCCAGAACGGAATGTTCTGGGGTTCAGGCCGGCACGGCAGCATGGTGCAAAGCTGTAACGCGCTTGAAGTCGCGTTGGCAGACGGCACACTGCTGTCCGTCGGCAAGCATTTCATGCGGCCATACGGCCCCGATCTCACCGGGCTGTTTCTGGGCGACACCGGCGCACTGGGGATTAAGGCAGAGATTACTTTGCGGCTAATTCCCGAGGCGAATGCGCATGGCTATGCCAGCTTCGCATTTGACGAATATGAGGGCTATGTCCGCGCGATGTCCGACATCGAACGGGCGGGTCTGGCCACCGAATGCTTCGGTTTCGACCCAAAGCTGAACACGATCCGGATGCAGCGTGAAAGCATGGGCAGCGATGCCAAGGCGCTGATCGGCATGATGAAGAAACAGAGCTCCGTTTTCGGCGCGCTGAAGGAAGGCGTCAAAGTCGTCACCGCCGGACGTAATTTCCTCAAGGACGCGAAATTTTCTCTCCATGTGCTGACAGAAGGCCGCATTCAGGCCGCCGCAGATGCAGATATCGAAGGAGCGCGGCAGATTGTTGCCGCACATGGCGGCCAGGAAGTGGAAAACACTATTCCCAAGATCATTCGCGCAAACCCCTTCGGGCCGCTAAATTCGATGCTCGGCCCTGAGGGGGAGCGCTGGGCCCCGATCCACGGGCTGTTGCCGCATGGCAAGGCAGTAGAATGCCACGCCGCCATAGAAACCTTGTTTGATGAACACCGCGAAGAAATGGACAAACTTGGCATTCACACCGGCACATTATGCGGGGCCGTTGGCGGGGCGGGTCTGATAATCGAACCGTGCATCTACTGGCCTGATGCGCGCAATCCGGTGATCGAGGATACAGTTGAACCAGCCCACCTGGCCAAATTGCCCCGCCATCAGAAGAACGAAGAAGCCTGGGCCTTGACCCAGAAACTCAAGCAAGCCCTGCTCCACCTGTTCCTGAAATATGGCGCCGCGCATTTCCAGATTGGGCGGACTTATCTCTACCGCGATGCATTGGACCCTGCCGCCGATGAGTTGCTGTTGTCGATCAAGGCGCAGGTCGATCCGCGCGGCTTGATGAACCCGGGATCGCTTGGCCTGAAAGGCGCTTGACCCGCTGTGGAATTGGACCGCCGCCAGACCATTGCAGCAATGCTGGCAGGCGGAACCAGTGCCGCTCTCGCCGTAATGCCGTTTGAAATGGCGCTCGCCGCCGGAGGAACTATGCCAACACCTGACACCTATTCCGCCGTCGCGATGCAATTGGCCGCCCGTTCGGTGGAACAAGCACCTGATCGCGCCGCCGCCCGCAAGCAAATGTTGGCAATGATTGCGGAGGTGGAAAAGAAGGTTTTCTCCTCGACCATTTTCATCAAGCAATATAGCGGATCACCCGTAAAACTGGCGGTGCTGCCCGAGTATCTGCTGACGTCCTATCCGGGGCGGATTGGCATTTCCGAATTTGCCGACAAGGCAGCGTTGGAAGTGGACGGGCCGGAATACGAAGCAATGGGCGCGATGGCGCAGCGGCTGAAAATGTTCATCGCTGGCAATGCTTACGAGGTCGATGTGAATTTCCCCGGCCTGTATTTCCAGTCCTGCTTCCTGATTGATCCGGCAGGCGATGTCGTACTGCGGTACCGCCGCCTTAATTCCATGTTCGCCCCCAGCCCGCACGATGTGTGGTCGAAATATCTCGATATTTACGGGCTCGACGGGGTGTTTCCTGTGGCCAAGACCGAGATCGGAAATATCGCCGCGATTGCTTCGGAAGAAATTCTCTATCCGGAAATTGCCCGTGCGCTGATGCTACGCGGGGCAGAGATTTTTGCGCATTCCTCCTCCGAAATCGGTAGCCCGCTCGACACGCCAAAAGACATTGCGAAGCAGGCCCGGGCGATGGAAAATATGGCCTATGTCATCTCAGCCAACACCGCTGGGATCGAAAACACCATAATGCCGCTCGCCTCGGCAGACGGCAATTCGCTGGTGGTGGATTACAAGGGCCGCAAGCTGGCGGAAAGCAGCAGCGGCGAGACATTCACCGCCTTTGCCGACATCGATTTGCGCGCCCTGCGCGCGGCCCGGCGTAAACCTGCGATGACCAATTTCATCGCCCGCCAGCGCTTGGAATTGTTCGCCGAAACTTATGCTGGAGCATCCCCGCAACCAGCAGACGGATTATTTGAGAATAATCAGACAAAGGTGCCGGACCGCGACTACTTCCTCCGCGTGCAGGAACAGACGATTGAACGATTAATCAAGGACGGCTTGATTTGAGTGATCTGACGAGCGAAAAGAGCGAATTTTCCAAAGGCTGGAAGATACTGATCGCAGCAGTTGTGGGCGTCGCCTGCGGTGCCTCGCCAATTCCGTTCAATATGATCGGTTTCACCATCGAGCCCCTGCTGGCGGAGTCCGATTGGACCCGCACGCAGATATTGCTGCCGATCACGATCTTCGGCGTCGTAGCATCCTTGCTGTCCCCATTTTTCGGATCGCTGGCCGACAAATATGGAGTGCGCAAAGTGGCGCTGCTGTCGCTGATCGGATTCGGACTGTCGTTCGCGGCGATTGCCCTCACACCCTCGACACAGGGCGCATCATCGCTCTACATTTACTATGCCTTGTGGATGTTCGTCGGCTTCGTCAGCATCGGGTCGACGCCGATAACCTGGAGCCGAGCCGTCAATCTGTGGTTCTTCAAACAGCGTGGGCTGGCGCTGGGCGTGATGCTTCTGGGCACCAGCGCGGCAGCCTTTTTCGTCCCGCAAATCGCAGTCTTTGCGATTGAAAATTATGGCTGGCGATCGATGTTTGTGCTGCTGGGAATGCTGCCTCTGCTGATCGCTCTGCCGCTTGGATATCTGTTGTTCCGTGAACCTAGGCCGGATGAACGCCCGCCCGAACTGGCCACTGTCGATGGCGAGCTGACCGGCATGACACTGGGTCAGGCATTTCATGATTACCGGTTCTGGCTGCTGTTCGCCTCCATCGCCATTATCGCGGCCTTCTTTGGCGGCGCTTATATCAACCTGCCTGCGATCTTGTCGGACCGGGGACTGACGGCGCAAAACTCCGCATCGGTATTTGGCGTTCTGGGCCTCGGCATCATCATCGGCCAATTGGCGACAGGCGCTTTGCTCGACCGGTTTTGGCAAGGGTTTGTGGCCTTCCCCCTGCTCTGCCTGCCAGCGCTTTCCTGTTATGTTTTACTAGGTGACACGATCACCTTCACCCTTGCCACCTTTGCTGGTTTTTGCCTTGGCTTCGCGGCCGGTGCAGAAGGCGGCATTATCGCCTATCTGGCTGGACGCTATTTCGGAATGGCGCATTACAGCAAGATTTACGGATTTCTCTATGTGCCGTTCGGGCTGTTTTCCGCCGGATCGCCACTGATTTATGCCTATGTGCGGGACACAGCCGGCAGCTATGATCCGATGCTGAGCGTCGGCATCGCCGCCTTCATCCTTGGCGGCGGCGTGTTGGTGTTGATGGGCAAATATCCGGTCAGCTTTCCAAAACAAGATACACCGCCGCAGCACGTAGTCGTGACAGCATGATGCAGCATCGATCCATCAGCGGCAGGCTTGCCTACACCTCGCGCAAGGCGGGTATGGAGGGTAAACCGCGCGGGCATGAGACGTTCCTGTTCACCCACCACGCTGACGGTAAAGTGACCATGCGCGCCCATTGCGAGATCGAGGAACCAGAACCCACGGTGATGCGCGACATCATCTACGGAATGGACCAGCACCGCCAGCCGATGGATCTGCACGTGCGGCTGACGGTCGGCGATGAATTTATGGGCACCGGCTGGCTACGCTTTGATGGTGAGACCATCGAATGCGAGAGCTACAGCCCGACTAAGGGCCGCCGCTCCGAAAAGGTGGTGGCGGAATTGCCAATGGTGGGGTTCGGCACGCATCCCATCGTCTCGGATGGCTTCATGCTCGGCAGCATGGAATGGGAAGAAGGCCAGTACCGCCTGCTCAATTGCTACCTCCCCTCGCCCGACCACCGCGGCGCATCACCGCCTGAAATTGCGCAGATAAAAATCGGCGCAAAGTTCCTCGGACGGGAAGAAGTGACCGTAGCGGCAGGCACATTTGCAGCACGCCATTTCCAATTTCTCGATGATGGTACCAGCGGCATGGACGGCGAACATCCGACCTATGATGTGTGGATCACCGACGATGATGACGCGATCTTCCTGAAAGGCGGCGTCGGCGGCTATATGATGACGTGGTACGAACTGGTTGAATTGGAGCGGTAGGGTTACGGTTCTGGGCAATCGGCATAGCTTTAGCTAAGCTACGATCTTACTTGCGAAATTTAGCCGCAAGAATCAATTCGATCGACACGCGAGACCAAGGAAAAATCATGGAAACCTATCTTCAGAATCTGGATAAGATGCTGGCGGCGTGGAACGCAACTGAAGATGCTGAGATCCGTAGGCTCACCGACGAGGCGATGGAGCACAACGTCCATTTCGTTGATCCTAACCACAACATTATTGGCAAAGCTGCCTTCATCGCGATGGTTCATGCCGTGCACAAAACGATCCCTGACGCAGTGTATACCCGGGCGAGCCGCGTCGACGTGCAAAACAATCACTGCCGCTATCACTGGGCGATCCACAAGGATGGTCAGCTGATAATGCCGGGTTTCGATGTCACTGAAGTCAACGACGCCGGCAAAATCGTCAAGGTCATCGGCTTCTTTGGACCGCTAGAGACCTAAAGCTCACCCACCTAAGCCCCCCGCACCGGCGCGAACACACGGTCGATAAACTCCTTCGCCACCGCGTCCCGGTTCACTGGTGCGCGGCCCTTGTCTTCTTCCAGCGCAAGCAGGCGTTCTTCTTGCACCCACACTTCCTGTGCGAGGTTCATCACCACTGCGACGAAGCGGTCCATTGCGGGATCGGCAAAGAACCGCGCATTGCCGTTTTCGTCATACAGTCCGGGCGGCGAATCTTCCGGCTGTAAAAGCTTGTCGCTCATCGTTGCGCCCTCATCGCTTCCATGCCCCAAAACCAAACCACATGACGCCATCTGCCAAGCGGCCGACAGTTTCCTGACCAACTGCTTCCTGCGCATCGCCCGTCGCCGCTTTGGCGACCGCGTCTTCGCCGTAAATGCCGATGCTGGGGACCACGAACTGGAAGAAATCTTCCTCCGCAAACCCGGCTTTAGCACAAATTTCCGGCGGATTTTCGTCGCGGAAGCCTTTGTAATAGGGCTCATTATTATAATAGCTGTCCCAGTCGAGATAGAAGCCATCAAAGGCGCTCATCTCGCCGTTAGGCGGCAGTTCCATGTGGACCATCAACCCGCCGGGTTTGAGTACGCGGTATGCTTCTGACAAAACCTTCGCGCGCTGTTTCTTGGACAATTCGTGGAGGAACATGCTGCTCCACACCACGTCCATGCTGTTGTCGTCGAACTTTAGGTCATCAGCCAGCATCTGCTCGAAATGGACATCCTGATCCTGCATCCGCGCACGCGCAGCGCCGTAAGCCAACGGTCCGGGCGCAGCATCAATCGCGATCACCTCGGCATCGGGATAAGCCAGCTTCCACGGCAACGTATTATGCCCAATGGTGCAGCCAGTATCGAGGATGCGTTTCGGCGCGAAATCGGGGAAGCGCAGCTTGATGTAATTGGCCATCGACAGGCCGATATCGTCTAGGTTCGCCCCCATCAGACCCATAGAGAATATCGCCAATCCCCGGTCATAAACCGCGCCAGCCTCCAGCCCGTCTCCGCCGCGAACATAGCTGCCGGGCATGAGGTGGACATCCACCGCATGGACATTGCGCGGCACTTCCAGATCGGGGTTGAGCGCCAACGAACCGGGCGCATTGGCCGCCTCAGCCGCCAACCGGTCACTCTCCCGCGCCACGCCGTCCGCAACGCTCGCCCAGACCATTTTCTGCGCCTGAACGCGCATGGCGGAATAAATGTTGAACGCCGGATCGCCGCGCAATGCCTGATGCGCCTCGCGGCTGGTTTCCGGCGCGCGGCCATGTTCCTTGCGAAACGCAGGCTCGGCGCGTTTTTCATATCCATCGCGCATATCAGCGGCGAGATCGTTGAGGATCAGGCCGCGCATACCAGACACGAAACGTCCGCGCGCCACTTCCTCTGCCGTCGCGTCCGCCTTCATCGGATGCTGGAGTTCTACGGTCATTATGAGTCTCCTTCCATATCGATCATGATCTTGCCCAAATGGCTGGCACTTGCCAAATATTCGAATGCGGCAAGGGCATCGGCAAATGCGAACGCCCGGTCCACCGGGATTTCTACTCCCCCTTGGGCCAGTACTTCAATTGCCGATTGCAACATCGCGCGGCTGCCAGATGTCACACCCTTGATGGTGATATTCTTGCCCAGAATTTCGCCTTGGCTGACGTTGGGCGCAGCCTGCTTGCTGCCAGACAAATTGCCCAATGTGGCGATCCGGGCATTGACGCTACAGGCGGCGACAGCTTGGCCGATAGTGGCGAAGCCGAGCGTATCCACCACCACATCAGCGCCGCGCCCGCCGGATTGTTCCAGCATCGCCGTCGGCCAATCGGCATGGGTCTGGTAATTTACTGTATAATCAGCGCCCATAGCGCGGCATCTTTCCAACTTTTCATCGCTGGATGATGTGATGGCGAATTTCATGCCCATCGCTTTGGCCAACAACAGCGCGAAAACCGACACCCCGCCGGTTCCCTGCGCCAGCACCAGATCACCCGGCTTAGCATTCCCAAACGCCATCATCGAATGCCAAACAGTTGCGCCGACCACTGACAGTGTGGCGGCTGCGGCGTTTGAAACACCGTCCGGCACCTTTATTGCTGCCGCTGCAGGCAAGGTGCGTTTTTGCACGAGCCAGCCATCGGCGGAAATGCCCAAATCCTGCCCAAACACAGCGGGGGAGAACGGCCCGTCCAGCCAACCAATGAAATTTGGCGCAATCACACGGTCGCCAATTTGCAGATCGGTCACACCCTGCCCAAGGCTCTCAACCACGCCAACCCCATCCGACAATGGGACTCGCTGGGCAGGCTGCGGCGCGCTGTAATTATTATCCAGCAGCATCAGATCCCGGTAATTCAGACCTGCGCCAAGCACGCGCAGGGCAACCTCGCCCGGCCCCGCCACCGGCTCCGGCAAATCCTGCATATGCAATCCGCCGATCCCGTTTTGCGGGCCAATTCCATACGCCTTCATCATGATTGCCCCTCTGCATAGGCTGCGATTGGCATGGCTGGGCCGGTTTGCCGGATCAGCGCCTGTTGCCGCAGGAACCGCAGCATTCCTTCATCACCCATTCGCGACGGGCCCAGGCCTGATGCCTTGCGGGCCTGATTGGCAGCATCACCCACCATCGCCGTGAGTGAGCCATCGTTGAGCGAGATTGCGCCAGCATCCAACCGCACACCAATCGCCTGCGCTTCATCGAGCGATCCAGCCAGCACCGCAGCAGACAAGCCGTAAGTCGTATCATTAGCCATCGTGATAGCCTGTTCGATATCGTCAAATATCGTCACCGGCATGACCGGCCCGAACGTCTCGTCCCGCATCACTGCCATATCGGGGGTTACATCTACCAACACGGTCGGCCGGAGGAACGTGCCGTCGTCATGTTCCTCTACCTCGCCGCCGGTTAGAACACGTGCTCCCCTGGCCTTTGCATCAGCAATTTGCGCGGCGATCTTACCGGCTTGCGGCGGAAAGATAAACGGCCCGATATGCCCTGATGTGGGGTTCGGCGTAGTCAATTCCACAGCCTGCGCCGCGCTGACCAATTCACTTACAAATATTTCGGCGATTTCCCGCGCCACATAAATCCGCTCGATTGATTGGCACGCTTGCCCGGTCGCCGCGATGCTGGAACGCAAAGCAATATGGGCCGACTGCACAGGATCGGCGCTGGCGGTGATGATCATCGGATCCTTGCCGCCCAGCTCCAGATTGGCCGGGATCAGCACCCGCGCCGCTGCCTCTGCCACTTTGCGGCCCGTGGCGGTTGATCCGGTGAAGCAGACGTAATCCACCGCCTCCACCAGAGCTTGCCCTGTTTCCGGTCCGCCCATCACATAGGACAGCGGCATTTCGGGCAATTCGGCCAAGATCGCGCGCATCGGTTCGACAAATCGGGGCGTGACTTCAGATGGTTTGACCAATGCCGCACAGCCCGCAGCCAGCGCCGAAACCGCGTCAATATGGCTGAGGATCAAGGGGAAATTCCACGGCGCGATCGCCCCGAACAGGGGATAGGCAGAGTAATTTATCACATACTCGACACCGAGAGTCACAGATGGGGTGACATCGCCCGGCAACGCCGCGAACAGGACCGGCGCCTTGGCCGCCCAGCCGCGCAGATTGGCAACCATCGCCTGCACTTCGATCCAAGCAATCGCGTGCCGCCCGGTATCCACGGCCAGCGCCGCAGCAATGATAGCCGCGTTCTGTTCGACCTTGTTGGCAAAGGCATTCAGAACCTTGCCGCGTCCGTCAGGGCCTAATGCTTCCCACAAGGGCTGAGCCGCGCGCAGCCTTGCGGCCTCCGCCAATAACTCCGCCGGCGAAGTCTCCTCGAAACTGTAATCTTCCAGTCCGGTGCGCGGGTTGCGAGCTTGCATCACTGTGCTTCCAGCCAATCGATCACCTTCTGCACTGGCTCGACATCAGCATATTTGATCTGCAAATCGGTTAAATTCGCGAAGTGATAGCTTTCGTGCTTGTCCGCGCAGGTTTCGATCGGAACGATGGTGCGGTAGCCATAGCTGAGTGCATCAACTGCAGTTGCACGCACGCAGCCCGACGTGCTGCCGCCGGTCACGATTACCGTATCGACCTTATGGAACGTCAGATAGCTGGCCAACTGTGTTTCGAAGAACATCGACGGCATCCGCTTGGTATATTGCAGATCGTCGGGATCCACTTCACAGCGCGGGTCAAGTTTGTGCCGCTCGCTGCCATATTTAATGTTCTGCAGGCTGTCCTCTGTATCCGTTCGCGTGCCCCACACGCCTGCATCACCGGCATCGGCTTTATACCCCACCCGGCTCCAAATTACCGGCATGCCGCGTTCCCGCGCAAGGCGGCTGATAGTGTTGATATATTCAATCTGGCGCGGATCGGTTTCATATGCTGTCTTAAACAAATCCATGCGGGTGTAAGCCTGCTGCACATCGACGTTCAGAATTGCTAGTTTGTCCCCAAATCCAAACTTCTTGCGCGCCGGATTGGCCATCAATTCTTCAAAGATCTGGCGGGCAGTTTTGCCGTCAGTCACCATCTTTGTTCCGACCAGTGAATTATCTTCGTTCATGACTTCTCCGAAAAGTTTGTTGTGTGCATAGTGACCAAGGCTCATGCACTTGTCGAGCCTAATTTGTCCGGACAAATTTAACCATGCAGATTACACGGCATTATCTGACCATAAAGAGTGCGTTTGGCGCCAAGCGGCGGGTGCACTATCGTCGCTGCGGGTCCGGTCCGCCCTTGCTCATGGTGCATCAAAGTCCTCGCAGTTCAGCGGAGCATGAAGCCTTGATGCTGCAATGGGGCGAGCATTTTACCTGCATCGCTCCTGACACACCCGGCTTCGGGCAATCTGATCCTCTGGATCACCCTAAGCCTGAAATGGCGGAATATGCCGAGGCATTGGCGGAATTTCTCCGCGCAATGAACATCGCGCCATGCGCCGCCTACGGTTTTCATTCAGGCGGGATCATTTGCGTGACTGCAATCAAGCGCCAGCCGGATCTATTCACGGCGCTGGCGGTTGGCGGCTATGCGATCTGGACCGAGGCAGAAATGGAACTGTTCGGTACCAGCTATCTACCGCCGTTTCGGCCATCGCGTTACGGCGAGCATCTCACATGGTTGTGGAACCGCATTCTGGAACAAAGCTGGTTCTTCCCATGGTTTGATGTTCGCGACGAAACGCGGCTGCCTATGGCCCATGCGGACCCCAACAAGGTGCAAGCCATTGTAATGGAAATGCTTGATTCCGGCGAGCATTATCAAGCCGGTTACGGCGCGGTTTTGCGGGCTCCGCGCGATATTCCGGCTGTGGATGCGGGCGCGCCGCCGTGCCTCATCACTGCATTCGATGGTGATCCGCTGCAGGCGCATATCGACCGGCTCGGCACGATGCCCGACAACTGGTCGGCGCAGAAAGTTGTAACGCCCGAAGATCATCAGGCGGCGAGTCTCGCGTTTCTGCAAGATCACCCAGGTTACAGTCCGGAGGTTTTTGCGGAGGACCAAACAGCTGGCTGGCTGGCACTGGATGGCGGATCGATTCACTGGTCCGGCAGAAAGGGCGCGGAACGGTTGATCCTGCATGCACCCGGTGCCGAACTGGCCGAGCCCGAGCCTGGGGACATCGCCATTGATGTGCCGGGCCATGGGCTGTCATCGGACTACGAAGATATCGTGGGCACCATTTCACAGATCGCAAAAGCACTCGGCGTAAAGCAAATTGTCTGGCCGGATGTTCCGGCGGGCGATCCCGACAAACTCTATCCCGACATGATCCCTGATCGGTTCGGCACCCATCTGGCGAAGGCATGGAGCGCCGCCCGCGCACAGGCCATTTTTGCTCCGTGGTATGCGGCGGACAAGGACCACGCAGTCCCGGTCGATCCTTCAGCGATCATACCCGAAGCAATTGCCATTCGCGCCCGCGCAATGCTCCGGGCCGGCGTTTCAGCACGCCGATATCACGATGTGCTGGCAAACCGGGTTTAACCGCACAGCGAGATTTTCTTGCCAACCACTGCGCCGAAGGTTCCTATATGCCTAACAGCACGTTCTTCAGCTTCAGGAGCCCGATTGGCCGCAATGCCGCATACCTTGTTCGATAAAATCTGGGATCTCCATCATATTGCGGACACCGCAGGCGGCACTGCGCTGATCGCGATTGACCGTATTTTCCTGCATGAACGCACCGGCGCATCGGCCCTGAATGCCATGGCGGAGGCGGGCCGCAAAGTGCTTGACCAAGCGCAGGTTTTCGCGGTGATGGACCATATTGTCGATACGCGCCCCGGACGCTCGGACGGCACCTTGATGAAGGGCGGCGAAGGCTTCATCACGGAAACCCGAGCGGCTTGCCATGCCGCGGGCATCACTCTGTTCGATGTGAATGACGCCGATCAGGGCATCACCCATGTGATATCGCCAGAACTTGGCATTGTCCTGCCGGGATGCACGCTGATCGCACCAGACAGCCATACTTGCACCCAAGGTGCGTTCGGCGCGCTTGCTTGGGGCATCGGGTCATCCGAAGCGGAACATGCGATGGTGACCGGCGCTTTGCGGGTACAGAAACCAAAAACCATGCGGGTAACTTTCAAGGGCGCTCTGCCCAATGGCGTTACCGCCAAGGATATGATCCTGGCCCTGTTGGCGCAAGAGGGTGCTGGCGGCGGTGCGAGCCATGTGGTCGAATTTGCCGGCGAAGCGGTCCGCAATCTCGACATGGAAGCACGCATGACGCTGTGCAACATGGCGACTGAATTTGCCGCCTTTACCGGCATTATCGGCGTGGACCAGACCACCACAGATTATCTGCGCGGCCGCCGCTATGCACCTGATTCGCTACCCGACTGGTCAGACCTGATGAGTGATGCAGGTGCTGTGTTTGACCGTGAAATCAGTATTGACGCCAGCACGCTGCGCCCGATGGTCACTTGGGGCACTTCGCCCGGCCATGCCGCGCCTTTAGGCGATCCGATCCCCGATGATGCTGACGCAAAGGTTCTCACTTATATCGGGCTGAAGGCCGGACAATCCGTGGAAGGCCTGCCCATCGACGTGGCGTTCATCGGCAGCTGCACTAACTCGCGCTTGTCGGACCTGCGCCGAGCTGCCGCTTTGGTGCAAGGGCACCATGTCGCGGATACGGTAAAAGTCGCGCTGGTTGTCCCTGGCTCCTCCGCAGTAAAGCGTGCTGCAGAGGCAGAGGGACTGGACCAGATTTTCACTGACGCGGGTTTTGAATGGCGGGAATCTGGCTGTTCATTGTGCTTCTATGCCGGAGGCGAGAGTTTCCCGCCGGGCAGCCGCGTCATTTCCAGCACCAACCGGAATTTCGAAGGGCGGCAAGGTCCAGGAATCAAGACCCACATAGCCAGCCCCGAAGTAGTCGCGGCAAGCGCCTTGGCCGGTAGAATCGTGGCGCCCAAGGGAGACAAGGGATGACGCCGTTCACTACGCTCACGTCACTGGTCGCGCCTCTGCCCCGCGATAACGTAGACACGGACACTGTAATCCCCAGCCGCGAAATGCGCTCGACTGGCAAGACTGGTCTGGCGGACGGACTGTTCGCGCCATGGCGTTACGCAGATGTCGATGCGCGCGTTCCGAACCCGGACTTCGTGCTCAATGATCCGATCTATGCAGATGCGCAAATACTAGGTGCAGGCAAGAATTTCGGCTGCGGATCGAGCCGGGAGCACGCCGTTTGGGCGCTCGCTGAATATGGTATCCGCTGCATGATTGCCGAGGGCTTCGCGCCGATCTTTTTCCAGAACTGTGTCCGGAACGGATTGTTGCCAGTGGTGATGGATAAAGATGTCCTAAGCCGGATCAGCGGCACAGAAGTCACCATCGACCTACCTGCCCAAACAGTGACCAGCAGCGGCCAAACTTATGCATTCGATATCGGCGAAGAAGCCAAGACTATGCTGGTCGAGGGCCTCGACGGTATCGACCTGACGTTGAAACACGCAGACAAGATCGCCGCATGGCAGGCCGCCGACCGAAGCGCACGGCCTTATATTTACCTTGGAGACAATTCATGACCCGCATTCTTGTCAGCGAAGTGGGACCGCGCGACGGTTTGCAATCAGTCGATCAAGTGATGCCGACCGAGGCGAAGAAACGCTGGATCGCGGCGGAAGCTGCGGCCGGAGTGACTGAAATCGAGGTCGGCAGTTTCGTACCCGCAAAACTGCTACCGCAATTGGCTGACACTGCGGAGATCGTTGCCTTTGCCAAGACCATTCCCGGCCTGACTGTGGTTGCCCTGGTGCCCAATGCACGCGGCGCAGAAGGCGCGGCGGCAGCGGGCGCAGATTCGATCTCGATCCCCTTCTCCATGTCGGAAACCCATTCGATCAGGAATGTCCGCAAGGATCATCCGGCGATGTTGGCTGAAATTCGCGCCTGCGCCGATATTGCCAAGGCTTCGGGAATGCATTTCGCGGTCGGGCTGTCGACTGCCTTTGGCTGCACCATCGAAGGCCATGTGTCAGAAGATCAAGTGGTCCGCCTCGCCGCTGCGGCATTGGCAGCGGGCGCACAGGAATTCAGCCTGTCCGACACCACTGGCTATGCTGATCCGGCGCAGGTCCGCCGCTTGACCCGCAAGGTTCGCGCCGAGGTTGGCGATGACAAGCTCACCACGCTTCACCTGCACAACACCCGCGGGCTCGGCCTCGCCAATGTCGTCGCAGGATTGGAAGAAGGCATTACTACGTTCGACGCCTCGCTCTGCGGCCTTGGGGGTTGCCCATTCGCACCGGGTGCCAGCGGCAATATCGTGACCGAAGACCTCGTCCTGATGCTGGAAGCGATGGGCTGCGACACCGGGATCGATCTCGATAAATTACTCAAGGTGCGCGAGATTCTCGCCGAGGCTTTACCGGGTGAACCGCTCTACGGATTTACCGCCGATGCCGGACCTCCGATCAATCTGCGCGAAAGGAACGCAGCATGAGCGGACAACCCCTCGCTGGACTAAAAGTCGTCGAATTCACGCATATGGTCATGGGCCCAACTGTTGGTCACATCCTTGCCAGCCTTGGCGCTGATGTTACCCGCGTGGAACCCATCGGCGGCGACCGGACGCGGCGGTTGATCGGATCGGGATCAGGCTATTTCCCGATGTACAACCGGCATAAACGGAGCATCTGCCTCGATCTGAAAAGCGAAGACGGAATCGGAGTTGCCCGCAAATTATGCGAGGGAGCAGACATCTTAATCGAGAATTTCCGCCCCGGTGCACTCGACCGGTTGGGGCTGGATTACGAAGCGCTGGCCAAGACCAATCCACGCCTCATTTATTGCAGTGAAAAGGGCTTCCTGCCCGGCCCCTATGAAAACCGCACCGCCTTGGACGAGGTCGCGCAGATGATGGGCGGCATGGCCTATATGACCGGCCCTCCCGGCCAACCTTTGCGCGCCGGAGCCAGTGTGATCGACGTAACCGGCGGGATGTTCGGTGTGATCGGTGTTTTGGCGGCGGTCGAGGAACGCCACCGCACCGGCAAAGGCCAGAAGGTCATCGCCAGTCTGTTCGAGACCACCGTCTATCTGGTCGGCCAGCATATGGCGCAATTCGCGGTCACCGGAAAACCCGCTGCGCCGATGCCCGCGCGCATTTCCGCCTGGGCGATCTATGATGTGTTCCAGACCAAGGATGATCCGGTATTTATCGGGGTTGTTACGGATGCCTTGTGGGAGAAATTCTGCAAGCTGTTCTCGCTCGATGATCTGTGGGCCGACGAAAGCCTTCGCGAAAACAACGAGCGGGTGAGGAAACGCGACCTCATCATGCCGCAAATCCGCGAGCTGGTGTCCTGCTACACACGCGCCGAAATCATCGAGAAGCTGGACGGCACCGGCCTGCCCTTCGCGCCGATTGGCAAGCCAGAAGAATTGTTCGACGATCCGCATCTGGCGGCGTCAGGCGGTCTCGAAGAAGTGCGGCTCGACACAGGCGAGGAAACGCGGCTGCCCGCCTTGCCGCTGACGATGGACGGGACCCGTCCAGCGCGGCGCGCGGAATTGTCCGCAGCGGGCGCGGAGACAGCGCAAGTCCTGGCCGATTTGGGTTATGATGCGGACGAAGTGGAACGCATTCTCGCTTCCGGAGCAGCAGCAACCGCCGATTAACTTCGCGCTGGGGTTTGGCAGTATGCCGCAGCCCAGCTACACGCCGCTCCCATGCATGAAACCACATCCAGCGCGCTTGGCGCGTTCGACATTGCTGCCATTCTCGTGGTCGCCTCCGCCTTGTTTGGCTGGGCGAACCATCATTTCATCAAGCTGCCGCACACAATCGGGCTGACAGTTATGGGCGCGGTGGCCGCGATCCTGCTGATGGTGGCCGATGCCTTCATTCCCGGCATCACTCTGGATAATTGGGTGGCGGACACGCTGGAGCAGATGAATTTCACCGACACATTGCTGCAAGGGATGCTCAGTTTCCTGCTGTTTGCCGGTGCGCTGCACGTCGATCTGGATCGCCTGAAATCCAACTGGCTACCAGTGTTGCTGCTTTCCACCGTCGGCGTGATAATCTCGACCTTGATCGTGGGCGCGGCGATGTGGGGGCTTGGGTGGCTACTCGGCCTCGGCATTGCACCGATCTGGTACTTTGTGTTCGGAGCGTTGATTTCACCAACCGACCCGGTTTCGGTTCTGGGCGTGCTCAAGGAAGAAAACGTCCCTGCATCGCTGCAATCGGCGGTCGCAGGGGAAAGCCTGTTCAATGACGGTGTCGGCATCGTGGTGTTCACCATCCTGCTCGGCGCGGCAGTAACTGGCGCGGAATTCTCCCTGTCCGAAGGTGTGCGCCTGTTCGCGATCGAAGCTGGCGGCGGTGTTTTGGTCGGCTTGGTGTTCGGCTGGATCGGCTACCGCGCACTCGCCAGCATGGACGAATACACTCTGGAAGTTCTGATCACGCTGGCGATTGTGATGGGCGGTTACGCTCTGTGCACCCAGCTACATATCTCTGGCCCGCTGGCTATGGCGGTCGCCGGACTATTGATCGGCAATCACGGGGTCAGTTACGCGATGAGCGATGTGACCCGCGATTACGTGGTGAAATTTTGGGAATTGGTGGACGAATTGCTGAATTCGGTGCTGTTCCTGCTAATCGGGTTGGAGCTGATCGCGCTGGTTCCCGGCATTCTACATGTCGTGCTCGGCGTAGCAGCGATTGGGATTACCCTGTTTGCGCGCGCTGTTGCCGTGGGGGTTTCCACCCAGACAATTCACCCCGCCCGGCTGGACACAAAAGGCGCTGGCCAGGTGCTGTGGTGGGGCGGATTGCGCGGCGGGATTTCCATTGCGCTCGCGCTTTCGTTGCCACCTGGACCGACGCGGGATCTGCTACTGGCTGCGACGTTTGCGGCAGTGCTGTTCTCGGTGCTGGTCCAGCGGGCGACGTTGGGCAGCCTGATCGATGGGTTAAAGGCCAAGCATGATCCGGCGGTGAAGGAAGAAGAAGCGCCCACATCAATTCATTGATTGGGGCAATGGCTCAATTTTAATGACCGCCAACGACCCAATTACGGACGTTGCGACGGGGCAATTTTAGTGACCACATTTGACTTCAAGACAATTGTCTGAAAAATTTCAATTTTTAACCTTGGGTCGTGCAATGTTCGGGAGTCTGATTTGCTGAGAACCTTAACTTTCGCGATCGCATTGAATGCTTCTGCCGCCTTGGGTGCAGGAGACGAAACTCCGTTGTACGCGCAAACCGCCTCACACTTAGCCAAAGCGATCCATGCTGGCGACGATATTTCTCAGGTACACGAAGTGTTCGAGCTTCCACCGCTTGAGCGAAGTGAATTTGCCAAGCTTTCGGGGTACGACGGTACTGTTGAGCCGAGCCTCAGCCGCTCCATTGCTATGATTTTTGATGAAGATGGCAACCTTTATGGCTTTGCGATCAGGGCGGAATCATAAATAGTTAATGCAATTTGGTTTGCGATCGATTCAGTAGGGCTCCGGAAGGAGCCCTTTTATGGCGATGGCATTTCTGGATCACATTGAAGCGATTGAAGACCCGCGGATTCC
>Ga0209702_10001326_pt1 | contig 47764 bp, 39 predicted proteins | sample FRY01_FD_187210 | JGI IMG/M metagenome (GOLD analysis project Ga0209702, IMG submission 187210) | Freshwater microbial communities from Lake Fryxell liftoff mats and glacier meltwater in Antarctica - FRY-01 (SPAdes) (version 2) | ecosystem: Environmental > Aquatic > Freshwater > Ice > Glacier... | reverse complement strand
CGTTCCGGCTGAAAAGGAAACTACCCAAGAAACTACCCAAGAAACTACCCAAGAAAAAATCGTAGTTTTGCTTCGGGCGAACCCGACAATCACACGCAAGGCTCTGGCTCAAGCGATCGGAATCACGGCTGACGGAGTCAAATACCACTTGGATAAACTGAAAGTCGCCGGAAAGATCCGGCATCATGGCCCGACAAAGGGCGGCCATTGGGAGGTGCTCGCATGAAGCGCAAACGCATCTTTGTCAGCAGCGTTCAAAAAGAACTCGGCGAGGAACGAGCGACACATCGCAATTACTCCAGCAATGGCACCGGTGCAGGATTGAAAGAGCCGTAATCGTTCAATGAAACCCCTTCTTGCGGGGCATGTTAGCCTTGGAGTTTTGTAACCGTTCAATGGAAATAGGAGTAATCCATTTAGGACTTACGCAATTGGAACTAAATCGTCCCTATTCGGGTGGAATTTGGGAAAGACAGGATGATCAAGAAAAAACGAAAACTGCCCAAACAATCAAATTATAGGCAACAGGGTAACTCCTATATGTTTTGCAAGTTAAACTATTTTTAAGAACCAAAAGATTAACTCCGACTATTATTACTTGATTGTTTTTAATCTTAGGGCTTCAACCAAAATAAAAATAAGATCAATTTTCATTTTTTTTTCTTGTTTTTTTGTCACCCAACTTTAGATAAAATGCCATAGGTGGTTAGAAATTTTGACTATTACTAAAAATTTTAATTTAATAAATTTGTTTTGGTGAAAAATGACAATCGTTCTCAGTATTTTACTTTTTTTAGCTATTTTTGCAGCAACAGCTTTAGCTGTACTTTTTTTTCGTGCTAATTTGATTTCAAAAAAATCTGAAGAAGACGCAAGGATCGCACAGGAAGAATCGCAAAAATTTGAGGAAGCTTATCTTAAAATAAAGAATGCCCCTAAGTTAGTCTTAGAAAAAGCGAAACTTGAGGCCTACCGGCTAGAAGAATTAGCCAAGTTAACAACATCTCAACTTGTTGACCAAGCTAATCAAACAAAAGAAGCAATTTTAGAAAAAGTTAAACTTGAAGCAAATCGTATAGAAGAAGAAGCCAGTTTAAGAGCTAATCAACTTGTTGACAAAGCTAATCAAACAAAAGAAGCAATTTTAGAAAAAAGCTAAACTGGACGCTTACCGATTGGAGGAATTAGCTAAGTCAAAAGCATCTGAGCTTGTTAACCAAGCTAATCAAGAAAAAGAAGTAACCTTGGAAAAAGTAGAACAAATAAAAAAATATGCTCAAACTAAAACATTTGAAATTAAAAACCTAGAAAATATTATTGCGGCAATTAAAAACAAGATTAATGGTTACGGTGATGAATATTTAATGCCAATCGAAAGTGTAATTGATGAATTAGGAAATGAACTGGCCTACAGTGAACCTGCCAAATTGTTAAAGGAAACAACTAAAAGAATTAAGGAAACTATTAAAAAAGGGTTGGCTGCCAAAAGTAAGATTTCAAACGAGGAACAACGGGAAAAAGTATTAGAATTTGTTTTGGATGCTTTTTTAGGTAAGGCAGAAACAATTATAGCCAAGGTTAAAAATGATAATTTTGGAAAGCTAAAACAGGAACTAATTGATTCTTTTACGCTAGTAAATTTTAATGGTGTAGCATTTGGAACAGAAATTACAAAACTGCTAATAGACCTATATTTAGATAAGCTTAAATGGGGGTCAATTCTTCAAAAAATTAAAAAAGATCAACAGGAAGAGCAACGGTTGATCCGTGAACGGATGCGAGAAGAGGAGCGCGTTAGAAAAGATGCCGATAGGATACAAAAGGAAGTTTTAAAAGAAGAAGAAGCGGTTCAGAATGCTTTAGCAATAGCTTATGAGAATATGTCTAAAGCATCGGAAGCAGAACGCGAAAAATATGAGCAGCAAATCAATGCACTCAATGAGCGGATTATTGCCGCTGAAGAAAAAAGACAAAGAGCGATGTCAATGGCTCAGCAAACCAAAATGGGTTTTGTTTACATAATTTCAAATGTGGGATCATTCGGGGAAGATATTTTTAAAATAGGTTTAACTAGACGCTTGGATCCGCAAGACCGAATTGATGAATTGGGGGATTCAAGTGTTCCCTTTATATTTGATGTTCACGCTTTAATTAAATCGGATGATGCGCCTACCCTTGAACATAAACTACATAAACATTTCGTTTTAAGTCAAGTTAATAAGGTTAATCATCGGAAGGAATTTTTTAAAATTCCACTCTCGAAAATTCGTGAAGAATTAGAAAATTTTGGATATGAAGTAACTTGGACTATGACTGCGGAAGCTATTCAGTACAAAGAAAGCCAATACCTCGAAAAACTTATAGCAAGTGACCCAGAAATTAAAAAGAAATGGGTTTCTCGGCAATTGGAATTAGATGATTTAGATTTAGAGACCGAATTTTTAAGTGAAAAAGATAATGATGATGCTAGTTAGATATTGAAATTTTTGCTACAATTGATTAGCTATTGACGCTTTTTCTGACTTGCATTGTAAATTAAGCAGCGTTCGACTTTCAAATTTAATTCGAGGTTTTTATGCAACGAACTTATTGTTTATCTGCTGTCATCACTTTGTGTGTTTTAAGTTTTTCAGTGCAATCTCAAGAGGTTGCGGGAACTGCAGAATATTATTACAAACTCGGGGTTACCTCTTGTGAAAAAGAAAAGTACGAAGAAGCTATCGGTTATTTTATCAAGGTAATTGAGCTTGATCCCGTGTACAAAGGTGTTTATGAAAGCCGTGCGCAGGCCTTCGAATGTCTTGACAAGTACAAAGAAGCAATTGCTGATTGGACGAAATGTATTGAATTAAAATATAATATTGAAGGATCCTATTACGCTCGTGCTTGCGCTTATAGTCATATAGAAAAATATAAAGAAGCCATTGCTGACTGGACTAAATTAATTTCCCTTAATTATATGCTGGGTGATGTTTACCGTAATCGTGGTTGTGATCATAATACGATAAATAAAAAAAAGGAAGCTATCGCTGATTGGTATAAGTCTGTAGCTGCTTTTACTAAAGACATTCAACTTGATCCTAAAAAACATGATAATTATGCCTGCCGTGCATTATCTTATTCTCTGCTAACAAAATATAGAGAAGCTTTGGGTGATTACACTAAAGCAATTCAACTTGTTTCTCTTGAAGTCAAAAATAAACCTCGAAAAGTTGCACCCTCCAAGAATATTAGTAAAGCAAGTCAAAGTTCTAGTGGCAAGAATGATAATGAAAATGATCCTAAGCAAAAGACTGCTAATGATAATGATCAAGAGTGGTATGATATTCTTTGTAGTTACTACAATGCTAGGGCCGAAGTTTACGAAGCTGCGGGCAGGATGAAAGAAGCTGAAATAGACCGCGCAAAAGCAATGGAATATCAAAATTAACCTAGTTGATTATCTTTATTGTTTAAACACAAATATTTTTATCAATCTTACTTCTTTCCGCGTCAGCTTAGGATTTTGTCGATGATTTTGGGGCCTTCTGCGGGGCCAAGGACAGTCAAATGGAGCATTTATTGGAAAGTGTGTGAAAAAGGCTTTCTTAAGACCCTGCCAACTGGCCCCCGAAACTACGCTGAGATTTTGATAAAACGAAGTTAATTGAAAGCCCAGTTCCTGCTTATGTGTTTAAAAAGAATTTTAGAAGGAGGTTTTAAAATAATAGAGCTAAATCATGCATTTGATCCATTCTTCAGGTAGTTTAGGTTTAAAAGACCAATGATTCAAGAAATTGGGATAGCATGACCATAACCGAAACAGTCCTGGAAGGAACCTTGAACCCGGATTGCACTCTTATTTTGGATGAAGCTCCAAAAGTGCCCCCGGGTAGGGTAAAGATGTTGTTGCAAGGTATCGATCTTAAAAATTCCCAGATACTTGCCGATGAGTTTTTTCAAATGATGGAAGAAATATGGTCGGCACAATGATCCAGAGGCCATGTTTCTCAAAGTGCTGATGAGGTTGAATCGGAAAGTCGAAAATTAAAGGTGCAGATGGTGATCGAAATTGATGCAGCGATCCACCTTCAAGAAGAATGTCGGAAAAGACGGAAATGAGTGGATGGCGAGAATGTTGCGCTATGATCGTTTTCGATCTAAATACCATTAAAAGCGTTTTAAGCAAAAAGAAATCTTTTGAGGTATGATAGTTGAGTGGAAATGAACGGGCAGTATTTTTTCAGGAGTATGATAATGAAGATCAGTCGGATTACCGTTGATGCGACTCAAATGAATGGTGTGCCCTGTGTTAGGGGGCTTAGAATTCCGGTTGCCACGGTTGTGGAAATGGTAGCTCAAGGTATGAGCGATACGGAAATTCTAACCTCTTATCCCGAATTAGAATTAGGGGATATTCGCGAAGCCCTTAGCTATGCTGCGGCCGCTTTGCGCGAACGGGAATTACCTATAGTAGGCGTGGCATGAGGTTTTTTATTGATAACGCACTATCGCCTTCGGTTGCGCTGGGATTAGTTATAGCAGGGCATGATGCGGTGCATGTGCGTGAATATGGTATGTCGGGCAGCAGCGATGCAGCTATCTTGGAGCGTGCTGCATTGGAGAATCGGATTGTAGTTTCCGCCGATACAGATTTTGGAACTTTGCTAGCATTGCGCAAGGAAGCTAAACCTTCGGTGCTTTTGTTTCGAGGTGCAACGCCCCGCCTGCCTCAACAACAGGTAAAGTTATTGCTGATGAATTTACAAAGTATTGAACAGGATCTTCTCCAAGGTGCGGTGGTTGCGATTGAACCGGGCCGGATTCGAGTTCGCTCATTGCCGATACTTCCACTTGAATAAACTAATTCAATAATAATCAGAAATGAACCGTTGTGATTTGCTGCAACTAAAAGGAAGCCGCACCCATCGCAGTGAGTGGGCTTGAAAGGAAAAATGCGGGCGAGGGTGAAAGGCAAAGCATCAGCTTAGGATTTTATCGATAATTTTGGGGCCTTCTGCAGGGCCGATAAGGCGAGCATTCAAGCCCTGATAAGGGTAAGTGAAAGTCTCCGGATTCATACCCATCAAATGCAGGATGGTGGCTTGAAGGTCGTGTACGCCAACTTTGTTTTCTGCGATGTTCCAACCCAGTTCATCGGTGCTGCCATAATTGAAACCACGCTTGACCCCAGCACCAGCCATCCAAGTCGTGAAGCAATGGGGGTGATGATCACGGCCAAGGAATTTACTACCGCCCCTTGCCTCATTCATTGAGGTTCTACCGAATTCGCCACCCCAGACAACGAGGGTTTCATCTAGCATGCCTCTGCGTTCGAGGTCGAGAAGAAGTGCAGTTATGGGCTTGTCGGTTTCTTTGCATTTGCGAGGAAGGGCAGTAACGATGTCATCGCCTGATCCTGTGCCGTGCATATCCCAACCCCAGTCGAAGAGTTGGACATATCGTGTGCCTCGTTCGATCATACGGCGGGCGAGAAGGCAGTTGTTTGCAAAGGTGTTGGAGCCTGGTGTTGCGCCATATTCTTCGATTATTTTCTTAGGTTCGCGCGAGATATCCATAACATCGGGAACCGCAGTTTGCATTCTAAAAGCGAGTTCGTATTGTTCGATGCGGGTGATGGTTTCTGGATCGCCAAGTTTTTGGAGTTCAATTTCGTTGAGTTCTTTGAGGGTATCAAGGCTTTTGCGCCTAAGGTTGGCATTCATGCCAGCGGGGTTGTTGACAAAAAAGATGGGTTCAGCGCCTGATCTGCATTGAACGCCTTGGTAAACCGAAGGAAGGAAGCCGCTACCCCAGACGCTTTTTCCAGCAGTAGGATCGGTACCTCCGGAAACAAGAACGACGAAGCCTGGAAGGTTTTGGTTGGGGCTGCCTAGGCCGTAGGTGACCCAAGATCCAATTGCGGGATAGCCTGGCCTATTTTCTCCGGTGTGAACAAAAAGTTCTGCGGGGGCGTGATTAAATTCTTTGGTGTACATGGATCGAATTACGGTAACGAGGTCTGCAGCGTTTTGGAAGTTCGGAAGGAGTTCGCTGATCCAAGTACCAGCTTTTCCGTTCTGGGTGAACTTATGAGGAGAGCCAAGAAGAACGGGCCGGCCCTTGATGAAGGCAAAGCGTTCACCCTTAATGATTTCTTCTGGGCAAGGTTTAAGGTGGTATTCAAGGAGTTTGGGTTTGAAGTCGAATAAGTCTTGTTGGGGTGGGGAGCCTGACATGTGCAGGTAGATAACCGCCTTGGCTTTGGCGGTGTGCATGGGTTTCTTGACAGCGAGTGGCGAAGGTGAGGGATCAGCGCTGGCTTTTTTAGAGGTAAAGTCAGCCATTGCCAATGCAGCCAAGCTTAGGGGGCATTTCTTAAGGAAGTGCCTTCGGGTATTGGTGCGGATGTTTTCGAGTCTGGGATCCATGATTAACTCCGTGTAAGGATTCCATCGAGGTTTAAGAGAACATTGCAGAGGGTAGTCCAAGCTGCGAGTTCATCAATTTTCATGTTTGCTGGAGCAGCGCCCAAAGGCATTTCAGCAAGCAATTTAGCACTTTGAAGATCTGCTTTAAATTGTGCAAGAGAATCGGTATAAAGTTTGGTGAGGTTTTCTGTTTGCTTGGCAGAAGGGGAAGACCCTTGGGCAAGTTTCCAGGCGAAGTTTAGTTTTTCGTTGAAGGTGGTGCCGCCCTCTGCAATTACTTTACGAGCCATGCCTTGTGCAGCTTCAACAAACACGGGGTCGTTAAGGGTGACAAAAGCTTGGAGGGGTGTGCAGGTGTTGATTCTTCGGACGGTGCAAAATTCTCTGCTGGGTGCATCGAAAGTTTGCATGGAAGGGTAGGGCACAGAGCGACGCCAGAAGGTGTAAAGGCCTCTGCGATATTTATCTTCGCCACTGCTGGTGGCCCAGTTTCGTTCGCCATTGAAAGCAGCCTGCCAAAGGTTTGCTGGTTGAGGGGGATAGACGGAGGGGCCATAGATTTTGGGGCTAAGCAACCCGCCCAGCATAAGGGCTTGATCGCGCAAGATTTCTGCATCTAATCGGTGTCGTGGGGATCTACTAAGAAGTAGATTGCGAGGGTCTTTCTGGATCATCAAGGGGGTGGATGCTGCGGATTGTTTGTAGGTTGCGCTGGTCATAATAAGTTTAAGCATAGCTTTCATATCCCAGCCTGAATCGATGAATTCGAGAGCAAGGTAATCGAGCAGTTCTGGATGGGTGGGAAGCGAGCCTTGGGTACCGAAGTCTTCTTCGGATTCAACGATGCCCCTGCCAAAGATAAGGCCCCAGAGTCGGTTAGCTTCGACCCGAGCGGTGAGGGGGTTATCGGGGTCGACAATCCACTTTGCGAGGTCGAGGCGGTTGGGTTCACTGTTTTTGGTTTTAAGCGGATGAAAAGCAGCGGGGACGCCAGCGTTTACAGGGGTGCCTGGGGTGAGGAAGTTGCCTTTAACGAGGATGGTGGTTTTGCGTTTCTTGGTGTTATCCAACTCTTGAAGGATGGGAACCGCAGTAAGTTTGGGCTGAATCTTTTCTAGCTTGGCGAGTTCAGCTTGTAGGGGGGCAAGTGTAGGGGCAATGCTGCGGAAGTAGTCTGCGAGTTTTTTTTGTTCCTCAGGGTTCTTACTTAAGCTGTTAATCAAAGGCCGTATCTCTTTGGGTAATGCTAATCTTCGGGTAAGGGCAGCATCGGAAAGAGTTTCGATTTTGAAATCGTTAAGGTTAAGCTTTTGGCCTTTGGGATCTACGAGTTTGAAGAAGAAGATTCCTGCGGGGGTAGGTTTTTCGAGAGTAAATATTGCTTGGGATGCGATATCTAAGCGATCTACGATTTGCAATTCTGCCTGCCCTGCGGGTTTAAGCTCTGCACTAGGATTGGGTAAAGCGGGCTGATCGATTTTCCAAATAGTATTACGAGATTCATCGAGAACTAAAACTCGATAACCTGCAATTCTAGCGCCCACTGCACCATCGGTGCGGTTCCAAATCACAACCTTATCGATGGGGGATAATTGCGAAAGTTGAACTTCCCACCAAGGGTTGTTTTCGATTTTGGTATGCGTGGTCGATTTGGCGATATTGTAATCGCCATTGGTGTTGCCATCGATTGCAAGTTTAGGGGGGCCCTCATAATCAGTGCTGGATTGGGTTGCGTTGCCTTTGAGGGCGATGTTCGTGTTGTTGGAGAAGACTTGAACTTCTGCAAGGGAAAGCATCTTGGCGTTGCCTGGCAATTCAATGCGAACAAACCTTCCTCTTGGGGCCTGATTTTTGAAAGGCTCTGAGCCATTGCTAATAGCAATAGTTGAGGTTGGTGGCAGGGCGTTGCCATTGATGCCCGAGATTTTAAACCCGGTGATGTTGGTTTTGGATTGAATAAAAGCTTCTGAAATTCCCTCAAGGTTGGTGGGCTTTAAAATTGCAAGGTAGCCTGGGTCGGTAAGGTTGAAGGAGTTGCGCCATTGGGTTTCTTCTGCAGAAAGGTTTACATCGTTCATGCGTTTTTTTAAATCAGCAATGCGGGATTGAATGACTTCGAGTTCTGCGCGCTGGAAAAGTGTGGGGATCATCTTGGTGGGGAATTCATCACCTTTGTCGCTATCCGTGGTTTGGTTCAAGATGCCATAAAAGCTGTAGTATTCGCGTTGACTGATAGGGTCGTATTTATGGCTATGGCATTTGGCACAACCTAGGGTTAGGCCCATAAAAACTTGGCTGGTGGTATCTGCACGATCCTTGACTGCAGCTACGCGGAATTCTTCATCATCGGTTCCCCCTTCGGTATTGGTCATGGTGTTGCGATGAAAAGCGGTAGCAAGAAGTTGATCATCGTTGGGGTTGGGAAGAAGATCGCCTGCGAGTTGGTCGATGGTGAATTGATCATAGGTGAGGTTGCGATTAAAGGCATTAATAACCCAATCACGGAAGGGCCAAGCGTTAAGGCGCAAAGGGTCGGAGCCATAGCCTCGGGAATCTGCATAGCGGGCGAGATCTAGCCAATGGCGAGCCCATTTTTCGCCAAACCTTGGAGAGGCAAGAAGTCGATTTAATTGGGAATCGTAGGAAGCGGGGCTTTTGTCAGCAAGAAAGCGATCGATTTCTTCGGGGGTGGGCGGTAAACCAATTAAATCTAAACTTAGCCTGCGTAAGAGGGCGATCTTTTCTGCTTCAGAAGATATTTCCAAGCCTTGGGATTCAAGTTTGGATTCGATAAAGTGATCGATTGCATTATTGATGTTAGATTGATTTTTAAGGATGGGAAGGGAAGGGCGAATAGGTTTATTGAAGGCCCAGTGGGAGTGCTTAGCAGTTTCAACTTTTTCATCGGGCCAAATAGCGCCTGCTAAGATCCAGCTTTTGAACAATGAGATTTCTTTTTCGGTCAGCTTTGAGCCTTTAGGGGGCATAACTTTGCCTTCCCGGCCCACGGTGATCATTTTAATAAGCAGGCTATCTTCGGGTTTGCCAGGGACGATTACTTTATCGCCTGAATCGCCTCCTTGAAAAGCAAGATCTTTGCGATCAAATCGGAGGCCAGCTTTTTGTTTTTCGAGCCCATGGCATTCGATACACTTTGCCTTAAATAGCGGTGCTATATCGCGCTTGAAATCCACTTCAGCAGCGTGGTTGGCCAGGAATGAGATTAAAAGCGCAAGGAGTGTTGGGATGTAATATTTGATTATCATAAATACTCTTCCAATTAGGCAGGCAACTTAACAAGGATTATCATTTCTATTCTACCATTACTATCTTATGTTTAAACAGGCTATTTTTACCAAACCTTGGTTGGGAGAATGATCATGCAGCATTGGTGGACTACCGGCTTGGGCCGCAAGATTTACGACCTCGAACAACCCCGAAGATCGACCATGCCTGTGCATCCTTCCCATAAACCAGGCTACCAATACATGCTTCATAATCGCCATGAAGATAACTATCGACCCGATGAAAAAGGGCCCCGTTCCAGTGCTTCGGGCGCCATTTACATGAAGGAACATACCGGCACGCATATCGATGCTTGGTGCCATCAAGCCGATCATATGCATTTGTGTGGGGGTAAAAAGATTGATACCACGGTGCAATCAAACCAAGGGTTTTCGTATGGTGCGGTGGAAGATATTCCGATGATTGCCCGTCAGGGATGGCTTTTTGATATCCCCGGATACAGAGGCGTGGAAGAATTAGGTAAAGAGGAATATATCTTTCGTGGCGAGTTGGAACGCATGGAGAAAGAGCTAAACTTAGCGCCCAAGCCGGGAGATGTGGTTTTAATTCGAGTGGGAACGGATCGATTCTGGCATGATGAAATTCGCTACATGGAATCTGCAGGCATGGCCCGAGATGCTGCGCTTTGGGCTGCAGAAAGAAAAGTTCTGGCGGTGGGTGCGGATAATATGTCATGGGAACCAAACAATGCGATTGATCCAGAGTTGGGAACTCTGCCTTGCCATCTGGAACTTCTTGCACGAAGGGGAATTTATATCATCGAGAACCTTAAACTAGATGAACTGGCGAAAGATAAAGTCAGGCAGTTCTTGTTCATCTGTCTGCCTTTGAAATTAATCGGGGCTACTGGTTCTCCGGTGAGGCCTATTGCCTTGGTGTAAAATTACTTTATTGTGCATGCAAGAGAAATTTGCTTAACAGGGGGAGAAAGTATGTCTGGACCATATATGCCTATGGATCGAAGGAAAGTGCTAGCGGGATCCGCAATGGCTGCGACTGCATTACTTACGGGTGCGGGCAAAGAAGTGGCAGCGGTTGCGAAGCCCAAGCGTTATGCGATGAAAAAGTCGATCAACTTATGGGCGTTTCCTTACCCCGAGAAGATGAATCTAGAGCAGTGCCTTCGCCTTGCCAAGGATGCAGGATTCGATGCGGTGGAATTAAACTACGATCTTGAAAATGATCTTTCGCCCAAATCAGGCGCTAAGGAATATGCAGCGATTCGTTCGCTTGCAGACAAGATTGGTATTCAGATTAGTGGGCTTTGTTCCTTTCTTTTCTGGCCCTACCCCCTTACTGCGAATGATAATGCCAAAAGATCCAGAGGCTTTGAGCTGGCAGGGAAAATGACTCAGGCAGCGCATGATTTAGGCGTTGAAAACCTTTTAGTGGTTCCTGGGGCGGTTAACATTCCTTGGCGCACCGATTACGAACCTGTTCCCAATGATGTTTGCGATAAGCGGGCACGCGAGGCCATTGCCAAGCTTCTTCCTACTGCTGAAAAACTAAAGGTCAAACTCAATATTGAAAACATCTTTTTCAATGGATACCTGATGACACCTGGCGAAATGATCGACTTCGTGGATTCCTACAAATCCGAATATGTTAAGGTTCATTTTGATACAGGCAATATTATGATGTTTCAGTTCCCTGAGCATTGGATCAAAATGCTGGGCAAACGCATTCAAAATGTTCATCTCAAAGAGTACACCAAGAAGGGCACTGATTATTCCTTAGAAACTTTCAGGCCATTGCTTGATGGTACGACCAACTGGCCCGCGGTGATGGAATCCTTTGAACAAACGGGTTACAGGGGTTATCTCACCTTTGAATATTTTCATCCCTATATTCATTTCCCGGAGGCATTGGTCTATCAGACCGCAGATTCCCTCGACCGTCTTTTGGGAATTAAATAAGTTATCTATCTATACTTTGATTGGTAGTAAAAACAAGGATACAGCAATGAGCGAAAAATCAAGAAAAGAACAGATTTTAGAAATGCTTAAAGATGAGCCAAATGATTCATTCCTGCTTTATGGGTTAGCTATGGAGCACCAGAGCGCTGGCGAGGAAGAACAGGCACTGAAAGTGTTTGGCGATTTGATGGAATCTAATCCGGATTATCCCCCTGGGTATTTGCAGGCGGGCCAGTTGCTTGCCAAAATGGGTAAAGAGGCGCAAGCCAGAAGTGTTTATGAAAAAGGCATCCAAACCGCTAAAAAAGTAGGGGATGGCCATGCTGCAGGAGAAATGGAAAGTTTCCTATCTCTTCTCGATTGAGTTTCTGTTAAAATCTTGAAGTCAGATTTTGTAGCGTAATCAAACATTAAAGGAGCATTGAAATGAAGGTTTTGATTTTTAGAACACTCGCAGCATCTTTTCTTGCCTTGGCATGCACTGTCTTTGCTATCGCGCAAGATGACAAAGGCACGACTTTCACCATTGATGGATTAAAATCGGTTACCCCCGCAGAATGGAAAGAAGAGCCCCCAAGCAATAAAATGCGGTTCGCACAATTTGTTCTGCCCAAAGTTGCAGGCGATCCCAAAGATGGCGAAATAGTTATCTTCAAGGGTTTGGGGGGAAGCGCTAAGGCGAATATTGATCGCTGGAGAGATCAATTCACTGCCAACGATGGTGGTAAACTTGCTGAAAAAGATTCCAAGATTACTGCAATCAAGGTGGCAGGAAAACCAACCTTGTATCTGGATGTTAAAGGCGCTTACAAATACAAAGCTGCACCATTTGACCCTAATTCAAAAACAGTGCTTATGGAAAATTCCCGATTGTTGGCTGTTCATGTTGATGCCAACGATATTTACCACATTAAATTTACCGGGCCAGCTAAGACGGTAGAGAAATACCGTGACGGTTTTGAAAAGTGGCTTGCTAACTTCAAGTAAGCTTGTTTTCTTTAATCTGATGATAACCAGAGCGGCATGGGTTATACCTGCCGCTTTATTCTTTTTAAGGTTGCAACATTGCAAGATATATTCTTCAAGTATGAACTTCCCCCAGAATTAATTGCGCAACACCCACCGCAAAAGCGCGAGCAATCCAAATTGATGCTCGTTGATCGAACCACATCTTCCATCACCCACCATTTCTTTTCTGACCTTCCTTCCTTTTTAAGAAAAGAGGATTTGTTGGTGTTGAATGATACCCAGGTAGTAAAAGCAAGGTTGTATGGCAAACGCAAAGCCACGGGTGGGAAATGGGAAGGGCTTTATCTTAAGACTTTGGAAAATGGTTTATGGGAAATGATGAGTTATACGCGGGGTTGGCCATTGCCAGGCGAAACTATCACTGTAGAACCAGGGCCTTTGGAGTTGTTGTTGGTGCAGAAAAATGCAGGGGGCATCTGGCATGCCAAACCTAGCATAGCAGGGGAGGCCCCAGCGATTCTTGAGGCACATGGGAAAGTTCCATTGCCACCTTATATTCGCAAGGGCAAAGCCTTGGAAGAAGATACCGAGAGGTATCAGACTGTTTATGCAAAGCATCCGGGCGCAGTAGCTGCACCTACTGCGGGCTTGCATTTTACCGAAGAACTTTTCGCATCGTTAAAAGCCATGGGTGTTGATAAATCTTTTGTCACCCTGCATGTTGGCCCTGGTACTTTCAAACCATTGCCTGAAATTCTTCCAGAAAACTATCAGGTTGACCCTGAATTTGGTGAACTGCCTCATGTTACAGCAGAAGCTCTAAATAAAACCAAAAGTAACAAGGGAAGGGTGGTTGCAGTGGGCACCACTTCCACACGATTATTGGAATGTGCTGTTTCCCAAGTGGGGATTAATCCATGGCGGGGATGGGCGGATTTAACTATTGATCCCAATTATAAGTTTAAGCTTATTGATGTGCTGATCACTAATTTTCATTTGCCCTGCTCTACTTTGCTGTTGCTCGTTGGTGCATTTGCAGGCGACGATTTAATCCGCAAGGCTTATGAAGAGGCCATCAAAAACGAGTATCGTTTTTTTAGTTATGGCGATGCCATGATTATTGTTTAATAGTTCGGAATCCGTGGTGTTAACAATTTGCATAAGGAAATGAATCATGAAGAAAATGAGCATTTTGGTTTTATTTATGGTGGGCGCCATGGCATTGGCTGCAGATTACACCAAGGATAATGTCGAGGTGATAAAGGCGAAGGTTCAAAAAGGTGAAGTGGTTTTGATTGATGTGAGAGAAAAAAACGAATGGGATGAGGGCCATGTTTCGGGTGCAAAGCTTCTTTCTTTAAGTAAGCTTTCGAAGGGTGCAACTAAGGAAGAAATTGAATCTGTCGTGGGCAAAGATAAAGTTGTTTACTTGCACTGCAAGGCAGGAATTCGATGCATGAAAGCCGCAGAGATCCTTGAAAAGCAAGGGTTTAAGGTTCAGCCAATAAATCTCCCTTTAGGGGATTTGGTGAAATCACTCGGTAAGGCAATGTGATTGTGATTTTTTTTGGACTCTTGTCCCCTGATGGCTTAAGTTTATGACATGGATGTTTTTTAACTTTGGAGGTTTCAATGATACGAATTAGTTTTTCTATTCTTTTTGCCACTTTTGCGATTTCCGCTGCTTCCGCAGCAGAGCCCGAAAAGGATTATTTCTTTCAACCCAAGGATCGCATCGTTTTTCTCGGCGATAGTATCACCGAGCAATATCAGTATTCCAACGCGATTGAATTGTATTTGACCACCCGTTTTCCTGAGGCCAACTTTTTCTTCTTGAACGCTGGAATCGGGGGCGATACCGCCAACGGTGGTTCTGGTCGTTTTAAAAATCATGTACTGGATGAAAAGCCGACAAAGGTGACCATCAACTTTGGTATGAATGATGGTGGGTACGGTAAGTTTAACCCCCAATCGAACAAAGTTTTTGTTGAAAAAACTGCACTCATGCTAGATATGGCAACCAAGGCAGGTGTTAAAGTTGCGTTGCTTTCGCCCAACGCTGTTGACCCCCGCAACAAATCCAATGGGGCGGAATATGTTGAAACTCAAAAACAGTTTTATGCGCCGTTGAAAGATATCGCTGCCAAGTTTGAATTTCCGTTTGTTGATCAGTATGCGATCACCCGGGCAGCACAGGACAAAATGCTTGTCGATGATCCCAAGGCTGAAAAAGCAAAGCCTTACCCTGATGGTTTTCATACTGCACCTCCGGGTGGAATGTTGATGGCCCATGCAATCCTTACTGGGCTAAAATCCCCTGCTTTGGTTAGCGATGTTTCGTTTGATGCTGCAAGCAAAAAAGTTACCGGCAAGAATTGTACGGTTTCAGTAATCGGTAGCGATGGGGTTAGTTTTGAACGCAAAGATGAAGCTTTGCCTTGGGCCGTGCAGAAAGATTGGTTGCCCATGCTTCCCTATACCAATGAGCTTAAAGATTTGAATTGGTACGGTTTGCAGGTAACCGGCCTAAAGGAAGGCAACTATGCAATTAAGATTGATGGCATAGAAGTTGCGAAGTTTTCGGGTGAAGAACTCGCCAAGGGCGTTAATCTTGGGAACCTTACTTCTGGTCCGATTTGGGATCATGCAGACAAGGTTTACAAGGCAATTGAGGCCAAGAACCGAATCGTACAAGGTCGCTTCCGAGGCGTAATTCTTGCTAATATTCCTGAATGGTTGGCGGATGTTGCTAAGGAACGAAAACCGATGGAGTTGGAAAAACGCATGGCTCAAATTGTTGAAGCACAGAAAGCTGTGAATGAATTGGTCAAGCCAAAGACCCATAAATGGGAAGTTGTTGCAGCCAAGTAATCTCGATTACTTTGAAAGTTATTTTTTATGGATTGGATGACTTGGTACAACAGTTTGAATAAACCAGATTGGACGCCTGCCCCTAGGGTGATAGGAACGATTTGGCAAATTTTGTACCCGGTCATCATTACTTCTTTTGGATATGTATTTCTTCAGGCGTATAAAGGAAAAGTTTCGTGGTATGTTGCACTTCCTTTTGCGATCAATCTTTTTGCCAATATCCTTTTTACGACAATTCAATTTGGCATGAGAAACATGCCACTCGCAACTTTAGATATTCTGATTGTTTGGGGCACCATTATCTGGTGCATGATTGCAATTAGGCCAAATTTTTTATGGGTGATGATTGCGCAAATCCCGTATCTGATATGGGTTTCGATCGCAACAGTCCTTCAGATTTCGATCACGATTGCTAATTAATTATTCTATCTTTATGCCTTGCACTCGTAATGCGTCGGAGTCTGGCCCCACGATTACGACAACTGTTTTTTTGCTTTTGGCTTCTTTGTAAGAACAATAGGTAAGAACTTTTGATTTCTCATCCTTTTCTACTTTCTCAAAAGCAACCTCTTTTTTGAGAAAGGGATTTGCTGCCACGGTTGATTGAAACTCCGCTTTACCCATGTAAGATTTAAACTCGACGGAGGTACTGTTCCAAGCTTCTTCTGTTTTGCCCCCCAAGATGAGCTTTAAAAAAACATCGGAAATGGTTTTTTCGTTGCTATCGCCTTCGGTGGTTTTGTTGCCGCATCCATTTAAGTTGATCAATACGATTAAGAAAAATACAGCCCGAGTGATTTTAAAAAACAAGATAAGGCCCCCTTTATTCGTTGTTAATATCGTTGCCTGCTCTGGTTCCCAAGGCACGCCAAACGGTCAGGCTTACAGCATTTGTAGTAGGGCGCACCGAACCATCCATCAGTAGGCTGTTCACTATGCCATTATGAAAACTTCGTGCGGTAATAGCAGCATAAGTTGGCAGGGTGATTGATTCTCCATCGCGCATCGAGGTTAAATCAATATCGTAGGTGATGCCATTGCTTACATAAGGAACATTGGTATTAGGGGTAAAAGTAGTGGTAAAACCAGTTTCATGAACATCCCCCTCGACCCACTCCGTATGGCCATTTTCGTCAAAGGTACCACCTTGAAAAGCAGTTAAACCTGCTACATTTGCAGGCGCTGCTACATTTAAAGTGGAAGGTTTGTTGGAATCCCAAAGATTAGCTTGGTAAGCTTTGGCTTCTGAAGCCCCAAGGGTGTTGGACATGCCATCGGTAAAGTCGGAAGGTTTCATTTTTCGATTGGGAGCAAAGGCGCCATCGCCTGCAGAATCGGTTGCGGGGTCATAAATAAACCAAGTGCCTTCGTTGAAACAATAGTTTAGGGGATGGTAAGTTATAAGAGGTGTAATGCGTGAACGGTCGTTTATTTCGCTCGGGCAGATGTAAGCTCCTAATCTTAAAGCAGCGACATCTGGCCTTGTGGTGAAATTATTGGGTGCGCTTTTCCAATCGATAAGATTGTGCAGGCTGGCTTGTTCCAGATAAGGAAGAAGTCTAGCATGGGCTGACCAAGGTTGGGAAACGGTGCCATTGGGCATTTCCGAAACGCAGGGGAAGTATCCCAAGGTTGTTAGATGATTTTGTAATGCCAGCCCCAATTGCTTCAGATTGTTTTGGCACTTTGCCCTAGATGCAGCTTCTCTCACCTTTTGTACCGCAGGCAACAACAAACCAATAAGAATTGCAATGATTGCAATCACTACTAATAGTTCAATCAGGGTGAAGGCTTTCTCGATACTATTCGACCTAGATAACTTCATGGTATTCCCTTTTAGTTGAAGATGGTTTTCATTTAAGCTAATACTCTCAAGTATTTTAACATAAAACCTTGATGCTGAAGCATTAAAAAATCATGAATATTAATTTATATCATTACAAATCATTAAGGTTCCAGCAATAGCCATTCATTTTTTTAGCTGGTAAACGCCAAAGCAAAGCTTAGCCATGGTGGGCGCGCAGGGTATTGATGCCATCTCGGAGTGCAGCCAAATAAAGCCACAAATCCCCGCCATAAGCAAGCATGCGGAAACCTTGGTCGATGAATTTCTTGCCTTCAGGAATGCTTAAGGGCATGAAGCCCGGTGTTTTTTTGTTTCGGGTGCAGGCATCAATCACTTTCTTAATCGCATCTTGAAATAACGGATGTTCAAATTGCCCAGGAATCCCCAAGCTGGTGGATAAATCAGTCTGGCCAATCCAAAGAACATCGATCCCTTCTACTGCTGCTATTGAATCAACATTTTCAAGGCCAGCAACTGTTTCGATTTGTGCAATCAGCAAAGTTTCACTATTTGCAGAACTCATTTTTTCTACAATGTTGCCACTAATGTAATCATCATGTGCAATGGTGAAGGCTGCACCCCTGCGACCCATAGGGGGATATTTTGCGGAGGCGACAAACTTGCGCGCCTGTTCAACATTTTCACACATGGGTATCATAATCCCCATTGCTCCCATATCTAAAACATTCGCAATAAAATGATATTCTGTTGCGGGGATTCGAACCAAAGGCACCAGGGAAGTAGACCTTGAAGTTGCAACCAGCATTCGAATGGTTTCGGTATTCCACCCGGTATGTTCCATATCGAAAATGGCAAACTCTGCACCAGCTTGGGCTGCAAGCCTTGCGATTCCCGTGGTGTTGAATTCAAAAATAAAAGTCCCGATGGAGGTTCCACCAGAGGCAATTTTTTGTTTTACTGCGTTGGTCTTCATAATCATTCCTTCTGTCTAACCACTGGCTCAATAAAAATCACTGGCATTTTAAAACGCAATCCTACCCGATAATGCCCTCTTGGTACCAAAGGCAAACAAATAAAGTAAGTTGTTTTAACAACCGGGGATGAGTTGTTTCAGGTAATTTTTTATTTACTGTACTTTGTGAAACAGGTCTAAAAACTTTGGTGATGTTTTATACAAGAATCTCTTTTATCACCTGCCCATGCACATCGGTTAGGCGGAAGTCGCGGCCTTGATAGCGATAAGTTAATTTTTCATGATCATAACCTAAGCAATGCAAGATCGTGGCATTAAGATCATGGATGTGCATCGGTTTCTGAGTGATGTTGTAACCAAAATCATCCGTTTCCCCATAAACAATACCGGGCTTGATACCGCCGCCCGCCAACCAAACAGAGAAACATCGGCCATGATGATCCCTGCCGTATTCTGCTTGTAATCCGCCCTGCCCATAGACGGTGCGGCCGAATTCCCCAGCCCAGACAATCAGAGTTTCATCCAACATGCCACGCTGTTTAAGATCCAAGATCAATGCGGCTTGTGCTTGATCCACATCGAGTGCTTGTTTAGGAATGTTCGTGGGTAACCCACCATGAAGATCCCATCCTCGATGATAAAGTTGAACGCAACGCACGCCAGATTCAAGTAAACGACGGGCCAGCAAACAGTTCGATGCAAACGATCCAGCTCGCTTAGAATCTTCACCGTAAAGCTGAAAAGTTTTGTTTGATTCGGTTGATAAATCGGTAAGCTTGGGCACCGATGTTTGCATCCGAAATGCCATCTCATACTGGGCGATCCGCGTGGCGATTTCTGGATCTCCGGTTTCTTTGAACTGCGTGGCATTAAGCTTGGCTATGCCATCGAGCATAGTTCTGCGCAAGTTGCGATCTATGCCCGGAGGGTCTGAAAGATACAACACGGGGTCGCCGCTACTACGCAGCTTCACCCCTTGATGATTGGAAGGCAGAAAACCACTTCCCCACAATCGTTCTAGCAGGCCTTGATTCGCATCTTTGCCGGAACCATGCGAGATTAAAACAATGAAGGCAGGCAGATCTTCTGCTTCGCTTCCCAAGCCATAGCTTAGCCACGCCCCCAACGATGGCCTCCCTGGTTGTTGCGATCCCGTCTGGATGAAAGTGATTGCTGGGTCGTGATTGATCGCTTCTGTATGCATAGATCGGATCAAACAGATTTCATCGATTACTTTTGCGGTGTGTGGCAATAAGCTGCTGATCCAAGTTCCTGATTTTCCAGCTTGATTGAATTCAAATTTAGGTGCGATGATCGGGAAGCTTTTCTGCCCCGATGTCATACCGGTTAACCGCTGGCCCTGACGGATAGAATCTGGAAGCTCTGTCCCGTGAAATTTTTTAAGCTTTGGTTTGTAGTCCAGAAGTTCCAAGTGTGAAGGCCCACCGGATTGAAAAAGATAGACAACCCGCTTTGCCTTGGGTGCAAAATGCGTGAGGTGATTCAATGCGTTTGTTTGCGCCTTGGCATCCTTGGCAAGCAACCCTGCGATTGCTGCGGTTCCCAAAGCAGATGCTGAATGATTCAAAAAAGCCCTACGGCGCATCTGTTGGTTGAAAGCAATTAATGGATTCATTAGTTCGTTTCCTGTTCACATTTCTTAAACTTATATGCAGAATAATCGTTGAAGCATTTACGGTTTTGATATCGTCTCATCCAGATTTAATATCAAGCAAGTAATGGTGGTCCAAGCCGCTAGGGTTGACGCATTCAATTTTTCATTTCGCTTTGAATACCCGATTGATGTTAAATTGTTGGCAGCAACAAGATCCGATGTAAAGCGCTTCTCTGCTGTTTGTAATATTTTTAAAAGTATATCCACTTCCTCGGCTTTTGGTGATCTGCAAAGGGCCATCTGAAATGCCAATTCGAATCGTGCTTGATTGTCGTTTGTTTTTAGCAAGATTTGTTCTGCAAACTTTCGGCCAGCTTCTACATAGGTAGGGTCGTTTAAAAGCACCAGCGCTTGCAATGGGGTGTTGGTGCGTGCCCTGCGAATGACACAGGTTTCTCGGTCGGGGGCATCAAATGCAGCCATTCCCGGGGGTGGGCAGGTTCTTTTCCAGAAGGTATACATGCTGCGTCGATACAAGCCATCTCCTAAATCTGCCTTGTATTTTTCTCGTCGCTCTACCGAAACATCTTCCCACAAGCCATCTGGTTGATAGGGTTTGACACTTGGGCCGCCAAGTTGATCTACCAGAAGTCCGCTAATTGCTAGGGCATTATCGCGAACCGTTTCTGCAGGCAATCGATTTCGAGTGCCATGGCTAAGGTGTCGATTTTTTGGGTCTTTCTCCGATGCGATTGCATTTATGTTTGAAGATTGCCGGTAGGTTGCAGAAAGTACGATTTGCTTTAAGATATCTCGCATATTCCAGTTTTTCTTGATAAGTTCCAACGCTAACCAGTCCAGCAATTCTGGATGACTTGGAAGCGACCCCTGAACACCGAAGTCTTCAGCCGTTTCCACCAATCCAGTTCCAAAAAACATCTCCCACCACCTGTTGATTGCAACGCGGGAAGTAAGTGGGTGATTGGGATTTGTAAGCCATTGTGCAAGTTCAAGCCTAGTTGAAACGGTGGTGGGCAATGCAGCAAAAATTCCCGGAACACCGGGTGTAACCACTTCTCCAAGTTGATCGTATTGCCCTCGTTTTAAAATGTGGGTGGGGCGACGAGGTGACATTTCTCCCATCACCATCGTTAACGGCATAGCTTTTTCTAACTCTGCTAATTTTTTTGGAATTTCTAACAACTCTGCTTTGATCTGTTTTGCTTGCGTGTCTACATATTCAATATAATAAGATTTCAATTGTTCTGATTGAATGGCGGATCGTTTTGCAGGCGCAACTAGCAGTATTTCTTTAAGGCCTTGGATGGTTTCGCCTCTGGAAAGTTGTGCTGCATCTTTCGGGCTAAGAACCGTAGAAAATAAGCGCACATCATCAATTTTTCCTGTAAAAGGAATAGAGGCTTGGCGCAGGCCAATGTGGAAGGGTTTTTCTGTTTTAAGAGTCCCTTCAAGCTTATTGTTTGTCGTAACTTCAAGCTCTTGAACTTGCCCATCTACATATATTTTTACACCCGATGCTTTTCGTGATCCATCATAGGTCACAGTAATATGGTGCCACGCATCTAAGGTTAGTGCGTTTTTCGTAACAACTTTAAACGCACGATCAGGCCAGTGATTGATGAAATGGCTGGCAACTTTACCACTTTCAAGAATAACATCGTAGCCCCGGTAAGCATTGGCATCATCCATTTTTGACAACACGGTACCGGCTTGCTTGCTGGTCGGGTTGATCCATACCGCGAAAGAGCAAGTCTGGTCACTTTCAAATATGCCCGTGTCATTTGCACTAATATGGGTGTTGCCATCAAATTGCAAGGCTTTACCAATGCGGCCAGGCACCGATGCGAATGTGCCTTTTATAGTGCCACCATTTTGATTTGGAATATTATTGGTAATGGTTGGGCCTTTAGCATCATCCAAGGGGAAATGTGCCACTAGCCCCACCGGGCCAGCAGTTTCAATTTGTTCTTTGCTCAACGACACTTCCCACTTGGTAATGTCGGTATCAATTTCCATCGAACGCTTTTTCAGTCGGCGGGTCAGTTCTTCGTTGCTTGCTTCGAGCTTCGATTTTTCTGCCATCTGGGATGCGGTTGGAACTTTCAGCAACGGTTCTGCCATACGGCCTTGGCTATACGACACCAATTTGTCTGGGATGTTGTTGAAGTACGCTGCGAACCGATAATAATCCTTCTGTGTCAATGGATCATATTTGTGATCATGGCAACGCGCACACTGCATTGATAAACCAAGAAATACCGTGGCAGAAGTATGAACCCGGTCTGCCACATATTCTATCCGGTATTCTTCTTCAATGATTCCACCTTCCGTGGTAAGCACATGATTACGATTAAAACCGGTAGCAACTTTCTGGCTTAATGTTGCATTGGGAATTAGATCGCCTGCAATCTGTGCGGTTAGAAATTCGTCGTAAGGCATATTCTTGTTGAAGGCTTGAATCACCCAGTCTCGCCAAGGCCAAAGAGTTCGCATTTCATCATTGTTGTAGCCGTTGGTGTCTGCATAACGGGCGGCATCAAGCCAGTGCATTGCCATCCGTTCGGCATGCCGATTCGAATTCAACAAACGATCAGCAATGCGTTCATAGGCGCCTTCTGATTTATCTGAAAGGAATAATTTCATTTCCTCTAGGGTTGGTGGTAATCCGGTAAGATCGAGCGTTACCCTACGAAGCCAAGTGTTGCGATTTGTTTCAGGCGTAGGCGGAAGCCCTACTGCTTCGAGCTTTTGAAGTATAAAATAATCGATTTCATTTCTTGGCCAGGTAGTTAATTTAACCTTCGGCAGGGTTGGTGATTTTCGGGGTGACACAAATGCCCAGTGTTCTGCGTAGGGCGCACCTTCTGAAATCCATTGTTTCAAAGTTTTTCTTTGGGTATCCGTCAAGGGCTTATTAAACGAAAGGGGTGGCATCTGAGATTTGTCGTTGGCTTCGATACGGGTTATCAGGGCACTAGCTGCGGGATTATTTGGAACAATGGCATGCTCATCGCTTTTTGTTTTTGCTAGGGCCGCTGAACGCAGGTCCAATCTTAGCTTTGCTTTTCGCGAAGATTCATCTTGCCCGTGGCAATTCCAGCAATGATTTGCGAGTATCGGGCGAACATCACGGTTGAAATCTATCTTAGATGCGGGTTCTTGTGCCATTAAAGGCAAGGCACCGAACGCAAAGAATTGCAAGCAAATTGCAAGATGGATTATGGCGCCCAGAGTTCTATTGGTTGAATTCGGCATTATATTTTTGGTCCAGTTTCTTTTCGCATGAGATACAAGTAAATTTAATCTTCTCAAAATGCTGCATATTAAAAATCACCATCGTATTCGGTATTTGTTTGTGCGAGTGGTGTTTATTTCGCAGCAAAACAAAATCGAGTTGCATAGATTATAACCATTTCAGTATTTATTTGAATCTGTAATTTTTAAATAAACAGGCAGATTGATGCGAATTTAAAAGTGAAGCATCGTGAAAGAAAAGCCGGGTGAGCATCATTAGAGGCGTAATTTTAAGATAATCTGGGTTTTTCGAACAAACCTTGGTAAAGGTGTAACCATCCTCTTTTATCTTTGGCACTTTTTCTTTGCCACACGGATATTCGTTTTAACTAAAAAGATCAATCATTAATGAACAATGACTGCCTTTTGATAAATACTTAAGATTTAGTAACAAAGATATTTTGAGTAGGGAAAATTAACCGGGGTAGGAAATTCCTTCAACTAAGGTAAATGCAACTTAGGCAAGATTTTTATTTAACGAACTCATCAAACCTAGAAGGGAAAGCTTTTACAAAAGTATTCTAACTTTAATATCACCTTATCTATTTTTAGAATACTTTAGTAAAAGCTATTTGCCAAGGAAAGTAAACTATTCTTATTCTGTTTTTTTGGGATCAGATTCGTTATCGCAAATAATTCCAGCTCGGATAAAACGGTCGCGTAAACTTTTTTTAACATCTGTTGTAAACTTATTTAAATATTTAGTGAAAAAGTCTTTTTCAAATAGATTTCCTAAACAAGCCCAGTGTATTACGGTTAAGTGTTTAAGGGCCCAACTGGAAAACTTATCAAAATTTTCCTCCAAAAAGCTTGCAGATTTTGCATTCTCCTTTTCCTTATAATGTAGTTCAAGAACTTTCTTATAACAATTTAGTGCTTGTTTTTTTGAAGCCTCATCCGCTAACATCCAAGAATAATAATTAGCCTTCATTTTAAAATCATTCTCTGGGCAAATAAATACATACTCAAAGTTCCAACCCTTCCACTGGCTATGCTCATGGTGCGTAAGCCAATACCCAGTTTCTAAATTGCGCATTATTTGATTTACATATAGAAAATCTTTTGTTCCAAGTGAAATATCACTTCCCAACTTGGCTTCAAAGCCAATTAAAGTTCCTTTGAGACCTGGGGTTTCTGAAGGGACAATCATAAATGCATCGAATGCAGACCAGCAGTCATTAGCTTTTAAATTTAAAAAAGATAAATCTTTAAAAACACCACCTTCCTTATAATTATTAAAAGCAGAATTCATAACCTCAAATTCAAAAAGAAGGGTTGATTTAGACCAGTTCAACTTGCCAAAAAGTTTTTCCCAAAGTTGGTCAGGCCTAGGTGGATCATCAACCTTATCTTGCGTAACAAGGTTAAAAGAAAAAAAAAAGTCTGGGTCCCAAGAATCACCATTTTGGCGCGGGTATGGTCGATTTGGTTGCAACTGCTTCCAACCATCCAAGTTTCCTAGCATAAATAATGTAAGGGCTGTTTCTGAATTTGGTTTAAACAAACTATCTTTTGGAATTTTTGACTTTTTGCCTGAAGCATCTTTTGGCCCTTCAACTAAAGCTTTTTTTCGATCTTCTGTTAGACCATATTTTAAAATCCAATCCTCACAGAATGGTTTATCATTTATATTAAGAAGAGTTTTTAAATCTGTACTCATATTTTCCACCATTCCCCATCTTTATGTAAGTTGACTTTACCGAACAGGTTCAAAATTCGTTCTGGATCCTTCAAATGTACCGGCACAGCAGCTATCCCATCAACAACTAAACGCTTTTTGCAAATTGGCCGACTTCTCTCGCATGTATTCGCACAACCCTGCCAGCTTCGGACCTTGCGTTCTGGATCCTTCAAATGTACCGGCACAGCAGCTATCCCATCAACAACTAAACGCTTTTTGTAAATTGGACGACTTCTCTCGCATGTATTCGCACAACCCTGCCAGCTTCGGACCTTGCGTTACGGCGTGCTCATAAATCATTTCCCATGTTACCTGCCGGAAGCGATTCTTGAATCCATCTGATACTAGGCCATGAAATTCTTCTGCACTGTCTTTGTCCTGACCAGCCCGGACGAGATTAAAGTGATACGCCTGCGTGGTTTCGTTGTCCTGTCGTGCCATCCACTCGGCAAACACCGTGTTGCGCCAAAGTTGATAGTGAATCCGCTGTCTTTTCTGGGCTTCTTTGACATTAAGCAGCAGATGACTCGCATCGGAATAGATGCTCACCAATTCCTCTTTTGTCAATGAGTGAATTGTGTCTCGACGCCCATTGAAATACATGCCGTTCTGCGAGGTGAATTTCGCCTCAATCAGTGCTAAATAGTGCCCCGACACATGAATTGCGATGTCTGGCTCAGTCAACGGTCGCTTGATGGGCAGATTGGACTCGAACCGTGTGCGAGCATCCTTGAGCAATTCCCAAGATGAAAACGAACCGTTATTGAGATTGATCCCCCACAAGAAAAGTTCAGGTTCAACATCGGTTGGAAGACCGAATACTTCGGCTGCAAGAGTTCCAAGGCAGCCCGCCTGTTGGAATGACCGAAACACATTCCATGAGAGAGAATCTTCTGATTTTTCTGAACCGAGGGGGCTCGAATCGAACTTGGCTGGATGACCAATTATTCGCTGCCCGAAAATCTCACGGTCAACAATGACATTGTGCTTTGGATCTCCGTAAGAAAAAGTACCGCTTGTGTTGCAACGGATTCCATGTTCCGGGCATGTTGGGCCTTTGTTCCACCGTGCAGGTTCCAGAAGCCTGCCACATCCCCGGACAAAGCAGTTGATTCGCTCGGGTGGACCCTTATCAAAACGATATTGGGATCGAGGTTGCTTATGCCAAATGGTTTCGTGTCTGCGTTCATAATGAAGATTCTTCTGCGAGTTGACTATATTATCAGCAACTCTGGAGATTGATATTGTAAGCTTTCAGCCAATTGCCGTCAACTAAATTAGGACTTACGCTATTGGAACTAAATCGCCCCTATTTCGGGTGGAATTTGGGACAGACCGGATGATCAGGAAAAGATAAAACTGCCCAAACGATGGGTAACTGCGTAAGTTTTATAAACTAACGATTAAAATTTTCCAAGTATACAGTTTGGTAAGCGACCATAGTAAATTGTAAAATAGTTGCCTTATACATTGTGAACGGCCCCTGCTTTGCAATAAGATCATAAATTTCATTTGCTTTTGTAGGGGTTAAGTTTTTTCGTTCTGCGTTTTCAATAAAGCGTGTTCTATTCTGTTCATACACATCAAACTTCCACTGGCATAACTTTCTAAGTAATTCTTCAGCAGTTTCCCAAGCTAATCCACCCAAGTCGTGGAGTATTTCAAAGACCTGATCGCGATAAAGTAAAACTCCATTTGTTTCATCTAGGATTTTTCCCAAGATGGGGTTTTCTTGTTTTAGATCATTTTGATTCAACTTGCTTTGTATGTATTGATCGGTAATTCCGTGTTCAAAACCCATGGGTTGCCCAATTGCGCAAATCGCAGCAAGTTCATAAAAGTTTTGCGGTTTTAATTTTTGCAACAAATCTAAAACTACATGATTATTAAAGTAAGAAATAGAATGTTTGGTTTCGTGAGAAAAAATGGCAAATGTTTTTTTGTCATCAATTGGCAGAAATTCTGTAGGAAGATTCTTCCCCGATTCTCGAATTAAGTTGATCGATTTTTCAAGACCACTTAAATCTGGATCTTCAACAATAGAAATTTTACAATGGCGCTTATTTCCATTTAATAAAGGTTGCTGCACCTTGCTATAGGCAAGCCAAGGGTGATCATTTCCTTCACTATTATCCCAGCCAAATTTTTGTCGAGCAAATTCGATAACCTCAGTAGATCCTAGGCTAATGTCAAAATGTATATCGGGCCCATAGTCTTTAAAATAACTATTAAACCAGTCATATTGCAAACGGTAATGAATAGGGTTTACCAGACTAAAACCAAGTAAATAAATAAGAAATGATCTGATATAAGAACCTTTGACTATCATCAAGTGCCCACGACTTAATGCAAATTGGTGAATTTCAAAAAGGGCTAAGAAATAATCATCTAGTTCAAGCTGATGAATCATTTGGAATTCTTGTTCTAGCCTTGATTCATAAACCTCGTTATGAATTGTCAAAGCTTGTTTTGCAAGCGATTTTAATTTCTGAAGCGAAGTAATTTTTCCTGGTTTCGATTCATCAAAAGTAAATTTTTTCGAATGGCCAATAAATGGTATCAATAACTCAGAATCTAAACCTTTGGTTTCCATTTTCTTACATTTCCTTAACATTAGAGTTAAAAGGTTCGATCCAGTTATTAACTTTTAGAATATGCTGGTATCGCTATTAAATTCTAGGCTACCAATCGGCACTTCGGATCTTAAAAAAACAATAATCAAAGTTCTTGTTTTTACTTTATAGCAAGAATCAAAACCTGCCTAAGATGGCCTTCTGCGGTTGTAGTCTAACCCAACTCAACCTTTCAACAAGCTTAGCAGCAGATAAAAAGTAAAAATAAATAAAATCTTTCGAGGGAGATTGGTTTTAGGTTAAAAGCTTGAGCCCTTTTCTTCTTTCTATTTAATCTTACTTTTGTCTTGTTTCTGTTTCAAATAAAATTAGGCTATCAAGTAGCGGTATTTTCAGATGCAGAATAAGCCTGAATTAAATCGGAACAAAAGTGCTACAACCTGCCGCACTTTAATTTGCATTATTAAAGAGACAATAAATCTTTGGGCGCTTCTCTCGGATTACGAAATTATTGTATTTGCAATCCATGCCAACCGATGCGGAAGAGAACGCACTCACGAGATTTTGGTTTAAGGTAAAGACCCAAGGAGAAACATATATGGCTCGTTTTCTATTTGCTGTTTGCTTGGTTATGGTCGTTATTACTGGGTTAAGTGGGAAAGAGGTGGCAAACCGTTTTATCGATCTTTCGCTATTGGTATCCCCTGAATACCCATGCACATGGCCATCGTTTCCTGCGTTTCAAATCAATCACTATCAAAAGATCGGGCCTCGGAGTGCCTACAACAGCAGTATTTTGATTATGGATGGCAACACGGGAACGCAACTGGATGTGCCAACTCATTCGGTGACTCCGCTGGATTCTGGGTTCTCGAATGCTGGGCGGTTTGGTACGGTCACCACCGACAAAGTAGAAGCGTGGCAGTTCTGTGGCGAGGCCTGTGTCGTAGATTGCAGCGACTTACTCGATTCGGCCCCTGCTGGGCGAAGTGACCTGATCAAGAAAGAAAGAGTGATGTTGTGGGAGAAAAAAAATCGGCCACTTAAATTAGGCGATGTTGTACTTTTTCGAAGCGGGTTCAGCGATAAGAATTACAAGCCTTTGCCCGAGGGAAGGCGTTTTGCTGCAGATCCTGTTGCAGGGAAAGCGCCAGGTTGGCCAGGCCCTGATCCCGATTGTATGGAATATCTTGCGAGCAGGGGAGTGATGACTTTGGGGATCGATAGCACAAGTATGGGGCCGATGCCAGACTTAGCAGAGCCAACGCATTTTGCGGGATTAAAACACGGAATGATTTGGACAGAAAGCGCAACGGGGTTAGGGGCTTTGCCCACGACCGGTGCCTTCTATTGTATGATGGGGCCAAAGCACATAGGTGACCCGTATTCGGAGGGCCGCGCTTTCGCAATTGCGGAAGGGCAACTAGCAAAGCGTTTGATAATGTCTGCAAGGAAGAAGCAAGTAGTCGATTTATCGGTTGGTTTATCGGAAAATTTGCCTACAGCGTGGCCTGGGCAAGGGGTCGGCAATCATCGGCAAGCCTACATGACCACCTACTTTGGGAAGAACCCAAATACAAGAAGCGCCTTTCCCCTGCATATGTTCGATAGCCACGCCGGGACTCACCTTGTGCCGCCTGCTTATTCGCTGCCTAGGCAGGGATTTGATCCTATGGATTATGCGCCAAAGGTACAAGAATGGCTGCGGGAATATGAAAAAGCAAATGGGAAACGGGGCACAAGCGATGTAACCACAGAGAAAGTGCCCATTGGGCAAACCTGCGGCCCTGCACGAGTGATCGATGTGAAACAGCTTCTCGGAAAAATTGGGAAAGAAAAATGGCCAGCCTCTCCAGAGATAAAGAAGAGCGATATAGAGTCTTATGAGGCGAAACAGGGAGAGATAGTTGCGGGCGATATTGTCATTTTCCAAAGTGGTTGGAGCGACCAATATTACAAGCCCGGGGTTAAGGGGGCTGCTTGCATGGAAGAACCGCTTAATGGATTGCGAGAAGGATGGCCCGTACCTAGCCTCGAGGCGATTCAATATCTGGCAAAAAAAGGCGTTCGCTGCGTAGCAACGGATGCGCCTAATCTGGGTGGCGTTGACCCGAAGCAAGCGTTATGGACTTACTGGGCGTTAGGCGGAAATGGCATGGTCGGCGTTGAGTTTCTAACCAACCTCGACAAGCTTCCTCAAGGCGCATACTTCCTATTCGCAGCGGGAAAAATTCAGGGTTGTCACGGCGGGCCAGGGCGAGCAATCGCCCTTTATTGAACTCGAATAATATTGAACGGTTAAGAATGTGCAGCCTTAGCCGACCAGCACTAATAGAAACGGCAGAGTGACGGCCTACACAGTACAAGACACCGTATCTTCACAGTAAATGCAGGTACTCGGTGGCAAATTTAATCGTTGATGAGACGAACCGCTAAAGGGACTTTTTTAACGATGGCCTTCAACATTAGGGATCAAATGCAACAAGCGAAAATTGCGATAGAAATCCTGTGTGCAACTAAGTTATCTGCCATTTGCCTTCTGCTCTTCGCTGCGTTGTCGACTGCTGCGGATTGGCCTCACTCGCGTGGAAAGGCACGAAACGGTTCGACCCCCGAATCTTCTGGGTCGATTGACGGCAAGTGGGATCTAGGCACTCCGCTCTGGAATGCGGAAGTCGGCGAAGGCTGCACCTCGCCTCTTATCATCGGGGACAACCTCTATGTAATGGGGCATTCAATGGATCACAACCGGGTTGTCTGCCTCGATACCACCACCGGCAAAGAGCGGTGGACGGTTTCGTATGCTGCTAAGCGCTTCGGTCGATACGCAACGGGCGACCAGGGTATGTATGGGGGACCTTCCTCGACACCAGAGTTTGACCCCGCAACAGGCTACCTGTACACGCTTGGCCCCGATGGCGACCTTCTCTGCCTCAACACCAAGGACAGCGGTACTAAGAAGTGGGCTATTAATCTCTATGATGTATTTAAGGTTGGCCAACGACCCAAGGTGGGTGTCGGTGGGGTACAGCGTGATTACGGATACACCTCATCTCCTTTGGTGTTAGGCGATTGGTTGCTCGTTGAGGTAGGCGCAAAAGGGGGCAACCTTATTGCCCTAGACAAAATGTCGGGCAAACAGGTTTGGGCCTCAGCAAACAAAGATCTCGCTGGGCACACCGGCGGTATGGCTCTTATGACTGTTGAAGGCATCCCCTGCGTGGCAGTCCTAACCCTCTATAATCTCGTTGTAACCCGTTTGGACAAAGGGAACGAGGGCACGACGGTTGGTATCTACTCTTGGGCCACAGAGTTCGGTAATAACATCGCATCACCGGCAATCGCCGGCGAGTGCGTCTTAATCACCTCGGCATACAACAAAAATGCAATGTGCAAAGTGCTAGTAACGCTAAAAGGGCTGGAACGGGTATGGGAGGCACCAGTACCCTCGAAGGCGTGTACGCCTGTCGTTTACAAAGGGCATATTTACGTCGCTTGGCAAAAGATTTCGTGCCTTGACCTAGCGAATGGCAAGAAGTTGTGGGATGGGGGCCAAGTTGGTGATCCGGGGTCCATCATCGCTACTGCCGACGATCGACTAATCGTATGGGGGCAAAACGGGCGACTGGCACTGGTAGAGACTGCGGAGAGGTCGCCTAATCAGTACACCGAGATTGCCCGACTAGACCGGATCTTCACAACCCACGCCTGGCCACCCGTGGCGATCTCTGGGGGAAAATTGGTGTTGAAGGATAGAAGCGGAAAGATCAAAGTTTTCGCACTGCCAAACGGGAAGTAGTTTTAGGGTGAGCGGGCCTGCCCGTGCTGGTCGTTCTCAAAATGTTCCGGATTTTCCTTTTATCCGCAAGACTCTGGAAAAACGGGCTAAGATAGCTATTCTATCATCAATAACCCCAACTACGGTTTTTTTAGCTTGTTTTATGGGTGAGGTTATTACTAAGCTGCAAAATATAGGTGTTCGTTCTGTGAAAACGCTTCTTTCGAGGTAGGTTAGCTTTGGAGTTTGGTTCGACTAGCTCACCCGCCGGATCGGTCGCTGAGCCTGCCGAAGCTCGCTTCACATGCCTTTGCCAATCAGGTAATCAAAAAACCTGATTTAATTCGCTTATTGGCACCTGTACTAGGCCAAACGGGCACAAATATTTTAAGAATTAGAGAACTATAAATGTTGACGGGAAAATTCAAACGAAGTAGCCTATAGATCTCTCCTTGTTAACCTTTTATTCTGAATTGAGTTTCCCATGCTATTTAGAATCAACCCAAGTCGGAGCAAATCTAAAACCTACGGATTTACATTAATTGAATTGCTGGTGGTAATCGCAATCATTGCCCTCTTAATTGGTTTATTGCTTCCCGCGGTACAAAAGGTACGAGAAGCTTCCAACAAATCCACTTGTATTAATAACATTAAACAATTGGCCTTGGCATGCCATAACTACGAAAATGCAAATAATGTCTTGCCCCCGCAGGCAAAGGCTATGGTTGGAATAGCAGTACCCTAGGCGGTTATGGTGATAAAATTATCCAGAACATGAGTGGGTGGGTTCTTGTAATTCCCTTTCTCGAACAAACCGGACTCGAATCCCAATTAAATAAGGACGCTTGCTTTAGCAACTTAAACACTGGTTGGTGCTGTGGTTTTACAGGCAACTTAAATGGTACTGTTGCAGGAACTGTGACTACCAATGGTAAAGCTTCGGCCACCGTGATCAAATCCTTTGTATGCCCGACAGATATAGGATCAAAAACGGTGAAGTACGATTCGGGTGGCGGTGTGGGTTCTGCCATCAATTATGATTTCAATGCATCTCGAAGCGATTCCGCCTTAGGGGTCAATCTTGCAAACTATTGGAACAGGGCTGGGGCGGCCCGTTACATGTTTGGTGAAAATAGTAACACCCGTATAACCGATGTATCCGATGGCACTTCTAACACCTTGATGATTGGTGAAACTTGTCGAAATGTTTGGAATGGATCCAATCTTTCCTGGGCTTATCGATCTTGGGTTATGACCGGTGTAGATCCTAACGGGGGCCTCAATATTTGGTACACGCCTACTGGTGGCGCAACTCAATTTGGAACCCTAAGTAGTTGGGGGCAATCTGGTAGCCTGCATACAGGCGGGGCAAGCTTTGCCATGGGCGATGCCTCTGTTCGGTTTATACGCGATTCTAATGGTTCAACCAACTTGTATAGATCTTGTACGATTGGTGAAGCAACTTTATCCAACATTGAATGATTCCATCTTTTATTCTTTAACATTACGGAGATCCCTTATGACTCGATTAATAGCGGGTTCCTTATTTGCATTGATATTTATTTGCTCAACAGGGTGTGGTTCTGACAAGCCAACCCAAGGCTTAATATCTATCTCGGGTAATATTACATTAAACGGCATGCCAGTTGAGCATGCAAAAGTTGTTTTTTTCCCATTACTTGAAACCAAAGGAAATGGCGGATGTGCCACCACCAATCCATTAGGTAAGTATGTAATCAAAAACCCCCAAGGTGGATTAGGCCTGGCAGAAGGACAGTACAAAGTAACTGTCAGCAAACGAATGAACCCGGATGGAACTGCGCCAAACCCGGATGAACCTCCAATTGAATCCAAAGCTAAAGAAATATTTTTGCCCAAATACAGTGATGAATCTAAGTCAACGCTTACAGCCACTGTTTCCGCTTTAAGTAAAAACTTTGATTGGACGATTGAAAAAAGCCAATAATATCGAGTTTATCCTAAGTAGAACCATCAGATTTCTTCATGCGATTTGTTGATGATAGGAGGTTTCCTTGGCCACCTGAGTTCACAATCAAAGTGCAACACTATGATAAGGTGTTGCTATTATGAAAAAAATATCGACATTACCTTGTTCCCCCTCGAGTTATTGAAAACTCCAAGACAAACATGCCCAGAAAGAAGGGTTTTCACCGAACCCTCAATCAATTTGCTTGCCTGCTTCAGGCTGCTCTTGTTAAAAAAATTAACCCCGCCCTGCTTGAGCAACGCAGGAATCGGCACACCTAGCCAAATGCAGCAGACGGCGGGGCTACCCTCATGGTTACCGCTAAGCCACAACCTATTTAAAACCTTCCCGCTATCATTCTCTCTGCTCTCAGACTTAACCTCAATGATTTATTTTGGACACATCATCCGGTAGGAAAGAGTTACAGGCATCGCAATTAGTTGGAAAACTATCCCGGGCGTTCTTTCCTAAATAGTTTAATTAACAATTGACAACGAACCTACATGGATAACAATTACAGGTGCCCATATTTCCCACCCGGAGAAAATGATGAATGCTCATTCTTTTTTACCTTTTTATGCTATTGCAATAAGTATGGCTTTACTTGTATTGCCACAGAAAACATTTGCCAAAGATCCCCTCGTTTTTATTTCAGCTTTTGCGGGGGGAAATCAGGCCGGGATTCATTCCTTTAACCTTGACTTGAATTCAGGTGTATTAAAACCTCTTACTCGCACCACCGGAGTAGAAAACCCTTTCTTCCTTGCGCTTTCTCCCGACAAGAAGTTTTTGTATTCCATTCACGCACTCAAATTCGGCAGTAAAGATGCTGAAGAAGTCGCTGCTTTTAAGTTAGTTGGCAATTCGGGTGAACTGAAACTGCTAAACAAACAATCCGCAAAAGGCTCTGCTGCCTGCTATTTGTATGTCGATCATTCTGGAAAAACCGTGGTAGTTGCTAACTATTCTTCGGGAAGTATCGCATCTCTTCCCGTAAAGGAAGATGGCTCGCTAAATGAAGCTGCATCGTTTTTTCAGCATCAAGGTTCTAGCGTTAACCCTGCCCGCCAAAAAGAACCCCACGCCCATTGCATCATCGTAAGCCCAGACAACAAGTTTGCATTCGCTGCAGACCTCGGGCTAGACCAGATATTAAGTTATAAACTAGATTCTAATAGTGGCAAAATGATGGCAAACGATCCTGCTTTCACAAAGACCCCAGATGGTGCTGGGCCAAGGCATTTGACTTTTCACCCCAATGGCAAACAAATTTATGTCATCAACGAGCTTTTAAACTCGGTTACGGTTTTTGATTACGATGCTTCTAAAGGCGCCCTTACTTCCAAGCAAACGATCTCCACCGTTCCCAATGATTTCAAAGGCACAAGTTATTGCGCTGATCTTAAAGTAACGCCTGATAGCAAGTATTTGTATGGTACAAACCGTGGTCACGATAGTATCGCTGCATACTCTATAGGAACGAAAGGCGAATTAACCCTTATTGGCATTGAGCCTAGTTTGGGTAAAGGTCCGCAGAACCTTGCTATTACTGCCAAGGGAGAATATCTTTTGTGTGCGAATATGCCCGGGAAGAATGTGGTAGTATTTCGCATTGATCCGAAAACAGGAAAGATTAAACCTGTTGGCGACCCTGTGATGATGCCTAGTCCATCGTGCATAATGCTGGTGGAGTAAAAGAAAAGCAGACGAAACAAGTAGACATAAAAGCCATTTTGATTATTTTAATGTGGCTGGGTTCGTTGGTTTTTAATGCCAGCATTTTCTGAATTGCCCTGACTTTTCATGGATACACGAACGGCCAATCTAATCCGCAAAAAATTGCCGTACCGACCCTCTTATAATAAGCCCACCCACCTCTTGATTGCTAACAGGGGCTGTATTTCTAATTCTTTTATTCATAAATACACACAAACAAGAATCCCCACCACCGCTGTTATCGACTTGGGGTCGGTAGGCTTTTAAGTAGGGGCAGTTTCTATAAAGTATGAAAAAAGACCAATCTTCAGCCCCAACGGGGCCGGTCTAAGCCCTAGGAACTCTTTTATTTCGCATTTCCCCTTGGCTGGGGCGCTCAAGGCTGGCAACTGCGTAACTTCTGGAAAAATTCTAACAAATTATTATTATTTTTATTGAATATGGCCTGACAGTAATTTATAAAAGATTTATTAAGATTTGTTAAATTAAAAGATTTTTATTATTTGTTTTTATGGAGTCATCCATTCATGAAAAAAATCAATGTAATATTATTTTTAGTGCTAACCATTGGTTGTGGTTCGGAACCAAATTTGCAGCCTGTATCAGGCGTTATAGAATGGCAGGGTAAGCCTGTAAAATCAGGTACAATAAATTTCCGTTCTGAAGATGGTTTGCATGTCGGGACTGGCACTATAATTAATGGCGCATATAATGTGCCAAAAATAAGCGGATTGGTACCAGGAAAATATTTAGTTGCAATTTCTTACCCAGATCAAAAAAATTCTATTCCCAAAGAAGGTGAAGCCCCTGGTGCCTCTCAGGCTGTCCGAGAGATACTGCCCTTAAAATACGCCGATGGCTCTACCTTAAAAGCTGAAATAAAAACCGGCCTTAATGAAGTAAGCTTTAATTTAAAATAATAGTTCAGTTTTAGTTTCACTAAATTGTTCTCGTTTTATTTTTACTAAGGAGAATCCTACATGCGCAAATCTGGGTTTACTCTTATCGAACTCTTGGTTGTTATTGCAATCATTGCCATTCTTATTGGCTTGCTGCTCCCTGCAGTTCAGAAAGTTAGGGAGGCTTCCAACCGTATGTCATGCAGCAATAATTTAAAACAATTGGGACTGGCAATGCATAATTATCATACGACGCATGATGCGTTAATCCCGATTATGGGTCCTTCAGGATGCTGCTGGGGCACATGGACAGTATTAATTTTGCCTTTTATTGAACAATCTGCTGCGTATGATCTTTATGAAAACTGGGGGGGCTCTGATAGTGTTAGTTCCGGGTTTCCTAAAGTTTCTGCTGCTGGCTCTTTCCCGCGCTATGGCTCGGCCCCAAACACTACCAATGTAACAGGTAAGCGTTATAAAGCATTTACCTGCCCCAGTGATACTAACAACACTCCCATCGGGGCTATGACTAATATTAATTATGTGGTTAATGGCGGAAATGGCGGAACTGGCGGAGCTGCCGGCCCGCCCCCAACCCCTGCTGGTTACATACGCATGCCGGGTATGTTTGATGGCACAAAACTTACGCAGAAAATCAAGCTTACCGATGTTACAGATGGATTGTCAAACACCATCATGTTTGGCGAAGTCTTGCAGGGGCAAGGAAGTGACTTGCGCGGATTTGCTTGGTGGGGTGATGCCTCTGCTTTTAGTACTTACTATCCCCCAAATACAACAGCAAATGATTTGATTTATACCACATCTTATTGTATTAATCAGCCTACACTTGGCTTACCTTGTTCAGGGACTGGCGGGAGCCATTTTTCTTCGCGCAGTCGCCATTCAGGAGGGGTCAGCGTTAGCATGGGGGATGCAAGCGTTCGATTCGTTACCAACTCTATTTCTCCTGTTGTCTGGATGAATCTTGGCCCGATGAATGATGGTTCGGTTATCGGCCAATATTAAATGTCTAAGCTTTTCATAATATTGAACCAGCCTTATGATTTGATTATCGTATTGATGTTAAGCTTAGAACCTTTTTCAAAACCAGTTTGCTTTGTAGTCTTTCTGCTGTTTAAGCCTTTGCAAAAGTAGGCAATGGCACAAGAGCAACCTAACTAATTGTTCTTGTGCCATTGCTTATTTTAGATTTACAATTATCTTTTCTTGAAAATTTAAATGCAAGGAGTAGAAAATGAAGCAGATTCTAAAAAGCGTTGCTCTAAAAAGCGTTGCCTTGATGATAGTGGCACTAGGAAACCTTTCTGCAGCAGAGGTTGCCAGGAAGCCTAATATCATTTATGTGCTTTGCGATGATCTGGGGTATGGGGATGTAAAATGCCTAAACCCACAGGGAAAAATTGCGACCCCACACATGGATGCACTTGCGGCAAAAGGAATGATTTTTACGGATGTACATTCAAGCTCTTCAGTCTGTTCGCCCACCCGCTATGGGATTATGACAGGCCGTTACAACTGGCGCACCAAGCTACAAAGTGGTGTTCTTGGTGGCCTTAGTCCCAGACTTATCGAACAAGGCAGGCTTACCACCGCTCAGTTGCTCAAGGATCAAGGGTATAACACCGCTTGCATCGGCAAGTGGCACCTCGGCATGGATTGGGTTAAAAAAGAAGGTAAGGATGTTTCTGAATTAAATATTGAATCTGCTAGCCAAGTGAATAATGTCGATTATTCCAAGCCTATTAAGAATGGACCAAACAGCGTCGGCTTTGATTATTACTTTGGCATTAGTGCATCGCTTGACATGGTACCTTACACCTTCATCGAGAATGATCGGGTTGCCAAACTTCCCACGGCGGAGAAAGATTTTCTCATATTCTTAGGAAGGGAAAAAGGGAGATGCCGCAAGGGCCCAGCTGCGCCAGACTTTGAAGTTGAAGATGTTCTTCCAACACTTACTACTAAGGCAATTGAATTTGTAAAGGCCCGAAGTGTCGAGGCCAAATCGGGGAAACCATTTTTTCTCTACCTGCCTTTGGCATCGCCACATACTCCCATTGCGCCCACCAAAGATTGGCAGGGTAAAAGTAGCCTCAATTATTATGCCGACTTCGTCATGCAGACCGACCATACTTTAGGTTTGATTCTTGCAGAACTAGACCGACAAGAAATCGCTGATAACACACTTGTTGTACTTACTAGTGATAACGGTTGTTCGCCTCAGGCAGATTTTCCTGAGTTACATTCTAAGGGCCACAATCCGAGTCACCATTTTCGTGGCCATAAAGCCGATATATTTGAAGGGGGCCATCATATCCCTTTTATTGTTCGTTGGCCTGCAAAGGTAAAGGCGGGTACTAAATCTAATCAACTTCTTTGCTTGACCGACCTGATGGCTACTTGTGCAGAAATCCTCAAGGTACCACTTCCAGAAAATGCAGGCGAGGACAGCGTTAGTTTTTTTCCCGCACTACTTGGGCAGATCGATTCTCCACTTCGCGAGGCTTTGGTCCATCATTCGGTGAATGGCTCATTTGCAATTCGTCAAGGAAACTGGAAGCTTTTGCTTTGCAAGGATTCTGGTGGTTGGAGTGATCCACGGCCAGGTACGGTAAAAATTGGAATGCCCGAGGTGCAACTTTTTGACCTAGCCAACGATATTGGTGAAAAAACAAATCTACAAGGCAAGCAACCAGAAACAGTAAAGAAGCTTACCGATCTTCTGGATAAATACATTACGAATGGCCGTAGCACTAAGGGTGCAACGCAGAAAAATGAGGTTAAGGTTGATTGGAAGCGTGCGACTCAAAATAAGGATGCTGGCAAGGCCAAAAACAACAAATAAGAGATGGTAATTTTAAAACAAATGGCGATTCCTGCCACGATTGCTCAGGGAATAGAACTAGACAAAATCTACGATGCTAAAAGTTCTTTAACCTGCCAGAAAATATAGATTTGGACAAAGATAAAATTCACAACTCCGAAGACTTCTCGTTGCAAAAAAATGCGCCCAATGCATGAATTTAAAAGCAGACGGACCCGGTTTTCAAATGAAATGGCCGGAAACTGGATACCCATCAACCCTAAAAATTCGAATCGAGCAACTTTGAATAGTTGAACTAAAATCTCTCTTAACGGTTTCTAGGTTGATCTTTACGGTTTGATGTTCTGATAGGTCAAATGGCAGGTCTCTGCAATTCAGTGCGAATCTGCAGTATTGTTCATAGTATTGCCCTTGCACGCCTCTTTCGGTTGCAACTTGGTAAGAAATGGATGCATCTGCGGGGGCAGAAAGTTCCAAAATTGCGATATACCTACCAGCGTCAAGATTCGCCTTTACCGAATAAACACTTTCCGAAATTTTCTCGAAGTCAGTCAATTCAAAGTTAATCTTTTCTATTAGGGAAAGTTTATTTGCAAACCCGGTGCTGCCGATCTTAGATTCATGAATGCAGACCACATTTCGAATTCCAGACCCCTTGAAAAAATCAACTGCGGTGTGGATTTCTTGATATTGATTAGAGCAAAAGGTACGGTAGCCATGGCTCTTTATTATCATCAAGGCATCATCATCACTGGTGGCATGCTCAAAGACAAGATGGGGTTTGTGCAGTTGCAAATTATTGGCAAAACCACGAAGTGCATGTTTTTCAGCCCCTTCGATATCCATTTTTACAACATCTGGAATCATTTTGTTGCTGGCGAGAAAATCATCTAGACTCACAGATTTTACCCGGATCAAATCCTTGGCCCGCTCTGTTGATTTGATATCGATACGGGAAGCAGCGCCATTGTCGAACAATTGAACCCATTCATCAGATTTATGCCAGACCGCACCATGCACGAGGAATACATTGGTAAGAAAATTGGAATTACAATTGTTGGTCAATTTTTCTAGGGCCAAAGGGTTTGCTTCAAAGGTGACTACCTGCCCTTTTGGTCCAACCAATCTGGACATCACCAAGGTAAGATCTCCTTGGAATGCTCCAACATCGAGGCAGGTATCGCCCGGCTTTATCAGATCTCGAAGCATCAATTGCACCCCGGGTTCAGCGGCGTTGGGCAAATACCAGGCGGGCGCATTCCTTTTTAAAAATAGGGTGTTGGAAATAATTCTTTCTGTGAGAAAATCAAACCTTTTTTGCATGTCGCTGATTAGGTCTGTATATGCGGAATATTTCATTACTTTGATTCCGCAAGCCTTCAGCAAACGATGCATTAATTGTTTCAATAGCTCCATCAATCAACGCTCTCTGAATTTTAGGGTTGAACCCATTCTTAATCTTAATCAAATTTGATTAAACGCTATTTTGCGATCACAATCCACTAATTATTGAGATGGAGGATGCGTGGATTACACTGGAAAATTAAGCCCCCCCTTATTGCCTGATAACTATTTCTTGTTTGATGTTCTTGAGGGTCTGCCCCCCATGGTTACGATTCTAACCTTTAAAGGTAATAACCCTAGGGATGACTTTCCTCCCTTTTAACTTTCTAAATTTCTACAGCAGAGTTACTATTAGTAGTTACAGTGCATGCATTAATAATGCACTTTATTTATTGCACGAATTCCCGCCCTCATCAGGATTAACTTTAATGAGCGAAGAACCGCAAGCCAGCATTATAACTAGGCGGGATTTTATCAATGCTAGCGCTGCTTGCGCAACCTCATTGGCAATTACTGATACTGTTTTAGCAACCCCGGAAGAACTAGGACCCGGAAAAAAATTAGTTCCCATTACAAAACCTTACCTGACGCCCGGTAAAGATTTCGGCGATGTTTCCCGTGGGGACCCTAAGCCTTATAAGCTTATAGGCGCAGCGCAAGCAGAGGCTAGGCTTACGCCCGATACTTGGCGGCTTGAAATTACGGCAGACCCATTTGTGGAAGAACCCCATACCAAAGTGCCCGCAACACTTGCAAAATCTCTAACCATTGCGGATGGCACCGCAATTGATTTCAAACAACTTCTGGAACTGGGCAAGAAACATGAGGTGCATTTTCTCAAAGCAATGCAGTGCTTGAATATTGATACGCCATTGGGCCAAGGATTATGGACGGGGGTACCCCTGCGCGAGGTACTAAGGCTTTGTGGCAAGATGAATAATGTTCGCAGGATTTACTATTGGGGTTTTCATAACAATGATGCGAAGCAGGTTTTTAAATCTTCGGTAACCTATACCAATGCGATGGAAACTCCACCCAACGAATTACCTGTTTTTATTGCATATCAGTTGAATGGCGAGGCAATATCGCTTGAAAGGGGTGGACCAGTGCGCATGATCGTGCCTTGGTCGCATGGTTATAAATCGATCAAATGGTTGCAGCATATTTTTGTCACGAATGATGCTCGCAACAATGATACTTACTCCACGGGGAACAATGATCCTGAATCGTTTTTGAAAAGTGCAGCGTACATGGATAGGTCGCCCGAGGGCAAAAAGTTTAAGGTGGGTGAAGCGGTAGAAATCAGTGGCACGGTGATCAGCGGGCCCTCAGGGGTAAAAAGAGTGGGATACTGGGTGCGCAAGGTCGGGGAAAAACCCTCAACCCTTGGGGATGATGCACCCGAATTATTGCAAGGCCCTTGGGTGGTTTGTGAAATGCAGGAACAACCCGATTGGGGTGGGGTGTTGCCTGTAGGGGTTAAGGCGCGCAAGGTTTTAGGCTTTGACAAGAACACGGGGAAGGCGCTTTCCTGGCCTTTGCGTTATTGCATGTGTTCTTATTCTGCGACCATCAAGGGTTTGAAAGCGGGGCAATATGAGGTGCGGGCACGAGCGGTTGACTTGAATGATTTTGCACAACCCGAACCTAGGCCCACGCAGAAGACCGGTAGAAATGGCATACAAGTCAGACGCTTTGAAATCCTATGATCAACTCATGAATTTTCAATCATCCTTGTTTTTGCTGGCAGCACCTTTGATCAAAACCCGCATATGTTCAGTGGGTGAGGTTTACCGAAACATTCAGCAAAATGAATAGCCCTCGAGGATCAAAAAATTTGCATCAACCGTAAGAAGCGAACTTGTATTGTTTTGGGGCTCAAATGCCCTAATTAACCTTTTAATTTGGCAACAATGGGTTATACTAGAACCGTTAGAACCACGCCTAAAATAACGATTTTATCAAAGAAGTAATCATTTTGATTTATACCAGCCTAACTCGAGTTTTAAAAATAGCCTTGGTTTTGATGGTAAGCGCTTTGATTGTACCATCTGTTCTTGCTGCTGATAAAACCAACGCAGGCGAAAAGTTTTTTGAAGAAAGAATCAGGCCACTTCTTGCAGACCAGTGCTTTTCTTGCCATGGTTCTGATAAACAAAAAGGTGGCTTTCGCCTCGATAGCAAAGCTGCAATTCTTAAAGGTGGCGATATCGGCACCGCAGTGGTTCCTGGCGATCCCGCTGCAAGCCTTTTAATCAAAGCTGTCGCTTATAATGGCGAGCTTAAAATGCCTCCGAAGGGGAAACTGAACCCTAGGCAAATCTCTGACCTTTCCGCTTGGGTCAAAATGGGCGCACCTTGGCCCGATACTTCTAAAGTTCAAGTTGTTGATTCTAAAAATCCCACCAAGTTAAAAGGGCGTGACCACTTAAAGGGTCTTGACCACTGGGCTTTTCTTCCCGTTAAAAATCCCACACCACCTTTAGTTAAAGATAAAACTTGGGTTAAGAATCCTATCGATCAATTTATCCTTGCCAAGCTTGAAGCCAAGGGCATTAAACCTGCCAAGACCGCTGACAAACGCATCCTCGCTCGCAGAGCTTACTTCGACTTGCTGGGCATTCCACCCGACCCCAAGGAACTCGAAGCCTTTCTTAAAGATGAATCTCCAACGGCTTTTGCAAAGCTCGTGGATAAGCTTTTAGAATCACCCTTGTATGGCGAACGATGGGCCAGACATTGGCTTGATGTCGCCCGTTATGCTGATAGCAATGGCATGGATGAGAATCTTGCATACGCCAGTGCTTGGCGCTACCGCGACTGGGTGATTAAGGCTTTCAATTCCAATATGCCATTTGATGAGTTCATTCGTATGCAGATTGCGGGAGACCTTTTCTACCCCGACAATCACGATGGCATAATCGCAACTGGATTTCTTACGGTTGGGCCCAAGATGCTTGCTGAAGATGATCCGGTTAAAATGCAAATGGATATTATTGATGAGCAGCTTGATACTTTGGGCCAATCTTTCATGGGGCTAACCCTTGGCTGTGCCCGTTGCCATGATCATAAATTTGATCCTATTCCCACCAAGGATTATTACTCGCTTGCTGGTATTTTCAAATCTACAAAGACGATGGACAACTTTTCTGTGGTGGCAAAATGGCAAGAAAGACCGCTGGTTGGGCCTATTGAAATTGCGAAGGAAAAGGAACATGATGGCTTGGTTGCAAAGGCTAAACAAGAAATCAAGGATCTTGAAACCAAAGCTGCTGACGATGTAATCGCTAACGCTCGGATGCAATCTGATGCGTATTTAAAAACTGCGCTCGAAGCTAGCAAAGTTAAAAAAAGCCTTTCTAACTCTAAAATAACTTCAGAGAAACTCCCCGAGGGAACTATTCTTGTCGAAGCGGAATCTTTTAGCAGGGGCAATGTCAAAAAGGATCACGATCATTATGGTAAGGGTATTGGTGTACTGGTTAACTTGGGCCCGATGCCGAACTTTGTCGAATACGATTTAATTATCCCTGCGGATGGTTCCTTCAGTTTTCAAATTCGTTATGCTGCGATGGATTCAAGGCCGGTCAAGGTGTTTATCGCAAGCAAATTCATTGCTGAAACTGCTAACCAAGCTACGGGTAGTTGGTTCCCTGATGGTCAGCAATGGCAGTCTGCCTTTATAACCAACCTGAAAAAGGGTAAGAACTTAATTCGCATCGAGCGCGATGGAGCCTTTCCCCATATTGATAAATTCGCCCTTGTTCCTGTTAAAGCAGGTGAACGGACACCGGGTCCTATTGCTGTTAGCAATACTAAGAATGATCTATTGCCTGTCTTTATTGATCGCTTGGTTGCTTATTTAGAAAAAGCTGGGAAGTTCCCCGAAGGTGAGGATCTTAAAAAGTTAGTCCAAGCTAAAGATGGCCCCTTTGCTCTTCCCAATAAACTAGAGACTATCCTTTCACCCGAGTTTCAAAAAAGCTTGAAGCCATTGCGCGATAAACTCGCCGCTCTTGAAAAAAGCAAACCAAAACTACCTTCCGCAATGGCGGTCTCTGAGGATAAACCCAGTAACCTTAAGATTCACATTCGAGGTAACCACCTTACCCTTGGGCCTGAGGCTCCCCGTGGGTTTCCAGGTCTCATCAACCTAAACAACCCACCGAAAATCGATGAGAAAACAAGTGGTAGAAAACAATTCGCCCAGTGGATCACACAACCTGATCATCCCCTTACTTCCCGCGTTGCGGTTAATCGACTTTGGACTTGGCATTTCGGCGATGGTATTGTTCGCACTCCAGATAACTTCGGAACCCTCGGGGATCTGCCCTTACATTCCGAACTACTTGATTGGCTCGCTTCTTCTTTTCTTCAACAAAATTGGTCGGTCAAGGCTATTCACAAAGTCATCATGAATTCCTCAACCTACCAAATGAGTTCAGAACCCAACCCACAAGCAGAGCTTCTTGACCCAGACAACCGACTTCATTGGCATTGGCAACGGCTAAGGCTTGATGCAGAGTCTTTCCGCGATTCGCTACTTACTTTGAGTTCCTCTCTCGACCGAACTCAGGGGGGTTCATTGTTAGGAGTGGAAAATCGCAGCTATGTTACAAGCACCGCTAGCAAGACTTATGAAGGCTACAATACCTCTAAGCGTTCGATTTATCTTCCTGTTATCCGCAGTGCTGGTTATGAACCTTTCCAAGCTTTCGATTTTCCTGACCCGAGCGTCACCAAGGGGCGTAGGGCTGTCACCAACATTCCTGCTCAGTCGCTTTTATTAATGAACGGCAAACTAGTACAAGATCAAACACGAAAGATGGCGGAACTCTTTCTCAAGCAGTTTGCAGATGATTCTTCACGACTTCAATCAACCTATGAATCGCTATTTTCAAGATCGCCTTTACCTGAAGAGTCTTCTAATGCAAGGCAGTTTCTCCAGCAGTATGAAGCCGCTGCGCTCGAAGAGAATAGACCGAAAGATCAGGCTAAGATTCTTGCCTGGCAAGGCCTCTTCAGGGCCTTACTATCCACCAATGAATTTATCTTTGTCGAATAAACAGGATTCTTAAATGATACACTCCGCTAATAACTCTCTTATAAACCGCAGAGAATTGTTTAAAAACACCGCGAATGGGTTTGGGCTTCTCGCATTAGGAAGCATGTTGGCTGAACAAGCTAAAGCAGATTCCAAAGGTAGCGCTGATCCACTTGCTCCTAAACCTTCTCTTTTCCCTGCGAAAGCAAAACGGGTCATTTTTCTCTTTATGCACGGCGGGCCAAGTCAGGTTGACACTTTCGATTACAAGCCTTTATTAGACCGAGATGATGGCAAGCCTCTCCCTTTTGCAAAGCCCAGAGTTGTCTCTAGTGCTACGGGCAACTTGCTTCGTTCGCCATGGAAGTTTAAACAGCATGGTCAATCAGGTGCGTGGGCCAGTGAGATTTTCCCCCATATCGCTTCCCATGCGGATGACATCTGCTTTATTAAATCGATGTATGGTTCTAATTCTCGACATGGTGGAGCTTTGCTTGAACTGCATACGGGGAGTGATACTTTTGTTCGACCCAGTATGGGCAGTTGGGTCACTTATGGATTAGGAACCGAAAACCGGAATCTGCCAGGATTCATCACCATCTGCCCTACTCTTACTCACGGCGCTGAAAATAATTTCTCCTCTGCCTTTTTGCCCGCCATCTATCAGGGCACTCCGGTTGGTAATGCTGGTACACCCAGCGATAAGGCCCGCATTCCCTTTATCACCCGAGAAAACTCATCTAAACTTCAGCGCATGGAAATTGATTTCTTTAACAAATTGAATCGCAATCGCCTTGCAACCACTGGGCCAGATAACGCTCTTGAAGGCCGTATCGATTCCTTCGAACTTGCTTTCCGTATGCAAGCCAATGCACCAGAAATTCAAGACCTCTCTAACGAATCTCCCTTCACTCAGAAACTCTACGGCCTAGATCAACCCGCCACCGCTAACTTCGGCAGGCAGTGCCTCATGGCAAGGCGCTTTGCCGAAGCTGGGGTTCGCTTTATTCAAGTCAGCCATAGTTACAAATGGGATCAGCATGGCAACTTACGCAAAGATCATGCTAAGAATGCTTTCGAAGTCGATCAGCCTATCTCGGCTCTGCTTTCCGATCTTAAACAACGCGGACTTCTCGACGATACACTTGTCTGGTGGGGCGGCGAATTTGGTAGAACTCCTACCGCACAAGGGGGCGATGGACGCGATCACAACCCACACGCTTTCACCATGTGGTTGGCAGGCGGGGGCGTTAAACCTGGCTTCAGCTTTGGGGCTACCGACGATTACGGTTATTTCTCTGTCGAAAACAAAGTCCACCTTCACGACCTCCAAGCCACCATTCTTCATCTTCTCGGCCTTGATCACGAAAAACTGACCTACTCCCATGCAGGCAGAAACTTCCGCCTGACTGATGTGCATGGCAGAGTCGTCAACGAAATTATTGCCTAAGTTTTCTCCTAGGGTTTCTAATTCTATCTTTTAAAGAGGGGTTATTATGTATAAAACACTTTCTAGATGCCTAGGTGCAGTTCTTGCTCTTATTATTTTCTTGATGCTTTGCCTAGTTAGTACAGCAGAACAATCTAAAGGCACATGGAAAGCTGGGGTTGCAAAGGCTATCATCACTCCTGAAAAAAGTGTTTGGCTTGCTGGTTATGGTTCCAAACGAGCCCCCGAGGGCAAGCTCCACGATATCTACATGAAATCACTCGCCCTTGAAGCGCCCGATGGTAAGCAAGTTGTCCTTGTTACCAGTGACTTCCAGGGGGTTCCCAAGGAAATGAGTGATTCTGTATTTGCGATGCTCAAGAAAAAGTTCAGCCTCGAACGACATCAAGTGATGATCACTTTTTCCCATAACCATTGTGGACCAAGGCTGGGTCTCGATCTTGTAGACTACTACCCCATTGAAGATGAGCAGGTGAAATTAGTTGATGAATACACGCACCTGATGGAAATTAAAATGGTGGAGATGATTGCAGCTTCTTTGAAAAATCTTGCTCCTGCAACCCTGCAAATGGGACAGGGTAAGGCAACCTTTGCAGTCAACAGGCGCAACAACAAGGAAGCGGAGGTTCCTGCAATCATTGCTAGGGGAGAAACTTTAAAGGGGCCAGTCGATCATACAGTCCCCGTATTGACCGTTACCAGACCCGATAACACCATGATTGCTATTCTCTTTGGCTACGCTTGTCATCCGACCACGCTTAGCTTTACCAAGTGGTGTGGGGACTACCCGGGGTTTGCTCAACTTGTGATCGAAAAAAATCATCCAGGGGCGATGGCAATGTTTGTCAACACCTGCGGAGGGGATCAGAATCCTTTGCCACGCAGGCATGTCGAACTTTGTGAAAAGTATGGCAATATGCTGGCCGAGGGAGTTGAACAAGCGCTTAAGGGTAATTTAAAAACTGTCTCGCCTAGCATTAAGACTTCGTTCGAAATGCTTCAGCTTCCTTATGAAAAAATCATCACACGCAAGGAACTTGAGGCAGCGCAAAACGAGGCCAACGGCATTCGTAAGCGTTGGGCCAACCGTATGCTCAAGAAAATCGATGCAGGGGAAAAGTTCGAACCCTCTTACCCCTATCCTCTTCACGCATGGAAACTGGGGGGCGAATTGCTAATGATCGGTATGGGGGCTGAAACCGTTGTCGATTATGCTCTTCGTTTTAAATCAGAATTTGGCAAAGACACTTGGGTTCTTGGCTATG
>Ga0209702_10001325_pt1 | contig 47769 bp, 46 predicted proteins | sample FRY01_FD_187210 | JGI IMG/M metagenome (GOLD analysis project Ga0209702, IMG submission 187210) | Freshwater microbial communities from Lake Fryxell liftoff mats and glacier meltwater in Antarctica - FRY-01 (SPAdes) (version 2) | ecosystem: Environmental > Aquatic > Freshwater > Ice > Glacier... | reverse complement strand
TATAGAAGTTGAAGAGCTCTGGGTACTAAAACGGGTACTAAATTGGTTTATTTTCAATATTATAATATAAGCTATTGATTTTTAATATTATTTATTTTAATAATGGCGGAGAGAGAGGGATTCGAACCCTCGATAGAGTTGCCCCTATACCACCTTTCCAGGGTGGCGCTTTCGACCGCTCAGCCATCTCTCCGTGTTGATTGTTGGTATTACTCAATCAAGCGCTGGATTATAGCGGATAGCATTCGTTTCAACAAAAGATAAATCAAGCAACATTCAACCTCTTCTCTTTGAGCTTAAGTGCATTTCGAAGAAGTTTTAATTTAAAACATGACTTATCATGTTCTTGCTTTGCCTATGATTTAGGTTTATTGTTTTGGTTAGACCAATGGGCTTAACCGCTTTATTAGCTAGGATTTAGCTTAAGTTATTGTCTATTTTGATTGATTTATAAAATAAATTTTTTTATTGCGGGTTAGCGAATAGATAACCTACATAATCACTAGAAAAACTAGAGGAGTAAGTATGAGTTTGGAGACTTTAAAAGCACTTGGTGTCACAATCCCTTATAAAGCAAAGTACGATAATTTTATTGGCGGAAAATGGGTTGCGCCAGTTAAAGGTGAATATTTTGATGTGATTTCGCCAATTACAGGCAAGCCATATACAAAAGCTGCACGTTCGAGCGCTGAAGATGTAGAACTTGCCTTAGATGCGGCACATGCAGCGGCAGATAAATGGGGCAAAACCTCAACGACTGAGCGCGCTAATATCTTACTTAAAATTGCAGACCGCATCGAACAGAACTTGGCACTTATTGCGACAGCAGATACCGTTGATAATGGTAAGCCAATTCGTGAAACGATGAATGCGGATATTCCGTTAACTGTTGATCATTTCCGTTACTTTGCAGGTGCAATTCGTGCACAAGAAGGTGGTATAAGTGAGATTGATAACGACACGGTTGCTTATCACTTCCATGAGCCATTAGGCGTGGTTGGACAAATTATTCCTTGGAACTTCCCTATTCTAATGGCTGCTTGGAAACTAGCGCCAGCATTAGCTGCAGGTAATTGTGTGGTATTAAAGCCAGCTGAATTTACACCGCTTTCTATCTTGATTATGATGGAAACCATTGCAGATTTGTTACCACCAGGCGTAATTAATATTGTGAATGGTTATGGTCGCGAAGTGGGTGCGCCATTAGCGAACAGCAAACGTATCGCCAAAATTGGTTTTACAGGCTCAACAGCAACAGGCCGAACCATTGCGCAAGCGGCAGCCAGCAACTTGATTCCTGCTACATTAGAATTAGGTGGAAAATCACCTAATGTTTTCTTTGCTGACATCATGGATGAAGATGATGCTTTTTTTGATAAAGCAATTGAAGGTTTAGTCTTATTTGCCTTTAACCAAGGTGAAGTCTGTACTTGTCCTTCGCGCGCGATTATTCAAGAGTCTATTTATGACAAATTTATGGAACGTGTGCTAGAACGTGTCAAAGCGATTAAGCAAGGCAATCCGTTAGATCCTAACACCATGCTAGGTGCGCAAGCTTCTGAAGACCAAATGAATAAAATTATGAATTATATTGATATTGGTAGGCAAGAAGGTGCGGAAGTATTAATTGGTGGCGAGCGCAATATGCTCACTGGCGATATTGCGGGTGGCTATTATGTGCAACCAACGCTATTAAAAGGCCACAATAAAATGCGCGTATTCCAAGAAGAAATTTTTGGTCCAGTATTAGCGGTAACAACGTTTAAAGATGAAGCAGACGCGTTGGCTATTGCTAACGACACCATCTTTGGATTAGGCGCAGGCGTTTGGAGCCGTAATGGCACAACGGCTTATCGTATGGGTCGTGGCATTAAAGCTGGTCGTGTTTGGACAAACTGCTATCACCACTATCCTGCACATGCTGCATTTGGTGGTTATAAAGAGTCTGGTATTGGACGTGAGAACCACAAAATGATGTTAGACCATTACCAACAAACCAAAAACTTATTGGTAAGTTATAACCCAAACAAAATGGGTTTCTTCTAGTTGTTAGTTAATATTGAGTGAATAAAAAGGGGCAGATTGATTGCCCCTTTTGTTTGGAGAAAACATGATTGAACGGGTATCTGCCACTGAATCTGCAAAAGCGCTGATTCGTAAATTAATCGCTGAACACGGCGAAATTGCTTTTCTACAATCTGGCGGTTGTTGCGAAGGCAGCGGACCTTTATGCATGCCAGTAAATGAGATGCGGCCAAGTGCAATGGACGTGATTTTAGGCAACTTAGAAGGCGCTACTTTTTATATGAGCGACAGCCATTATTCATTTGCTGAAAACATGCATACCATCTTGGATGCTTTGCCTGGCTCCAGCGGTTCGTTCTCATTAGACTGCGGCAGTGGTATGGCATTTATTACACGCGGACGGCTTTATAATGATGAAGAGCTGGCTTATTTAGAAAAAAATCCTGCCAAACGCTGCGGATATTGAGTGAAATATTGTAGAATACGTGCGGCGGGTCTCCTCGCATTGTAATGTAGCCAACCTGGTCAGATGCGGAAGCAAGCAGCCACAACTATTGCGCAAGTGCCGGGGTAAGGCTCGCCACCCACTAACTCGCACTATCTAATTTGTCTAATTAACCTCTGTTTAGTTAGCATCTCTTTAGTCCTATTTAATGAGACCCGATTCTTTTTATGTGCTCTGCTCTTCATCTGCATTTATCAGCTAAAATAGGCCCATGACACATCAAGTTCTAGCGCGTAAATGGCGTCCTAAATCATTCGAAACCCTCGTTGGACAACCGCATGTCGTACGCGCATTAACCAATGCGCTTGAGCAACAGCGTATCCATCATGCCTATTTGTTTACAGGCACACGCGGCGTTGGCAAAACCACACTAGCGCGTATTATTGCAAAATCACTCAATTGTGAAACTGGGATTACCGCCAAACCTTGCGGTATTTGCAATGCTTGCACGGAGATTGATAAAGGACGTTTTGTTGATTTATTAGAAGTCGATGCGGCCAGTAACACGCAAGTCGATGCGATGCGTGAATTGTTGGAAAATGCACAATATGCGCCAACATCTGGTCGTTTTAAAGTCTATATCATTGATGAGGTGCATATGCTGTCTAAAAGTGCCTTTAATGCCATGCTCAAAACGCTAGAAGAGCCACCTGCGCACGTTAAATTCATTTTAGCCACTACCGACCCACAAAAAGTACCTGTAACGGTGTTATCACGTTGTTTACAGTTTAATCTGCGCCAAATTGCTAGTCCAACGATTGTTGCACATTTGCAAGAGGTGTTAACGCAAGAAAATATCCCATTTGAGATAACTGCCGTGCAACTGATTGCACGGGCTGCAGAAGGCAGTATGCGCGATGCATTGTCATTGACTGACCAAGCCATTGCTTATGGCAATCAAGCTGTCAACGAGGCGGATGTGCGCAGCATGTTGGGGGCGATTGATCAACGTTATTTGTTCGATATTATTAATGCCTTAATCAACGAAGATGGTACGACGCTGATTGTGAAAGCTGAAGAGATGGAAGCACGTAGCATTTCATTTGAAGCGGCATTGAACGATTTGGCTAAATTATTTCACCAGATCGCCATTGCGCAAACAGTACCTGAAAGTATTAGCGCTGATTTGCCAGAGCGGGAAACTTTATTGCAACTCGCGCAAACATTATCGGCTGAGCAATTACAGTTATATTATCAAATTGCTTTATTAGGTGGTCGAGACATTAGTTTAGCGCCCGATGAGTATGCTGGATTCACCATGAGTCTGCTGCGAATGTTAGCGTTTTCGCCAGCAGAGTCATTCTCTGCTCAAAAAAAAAATAGCGTAAATCCTTCTGTTGTAACCGCATCATCTGCCAGTCAAGCTACTTTAACCCAAGCGCCGCTTCGCAATGCTGTCGCAGCGGTGCAAGAATCAAACCAGAAAATTGAATTGGCTGAGGAAGCCAACGTTAGCCAAGCGGTTGTTGAGTCGATAGCAACTCAACCAACAGTAGTTGAACTAGCAGCGCTTGAATCAAGCATTGTTGAATCAAGCATTGAAGGGTTTGCAACGGCGATTGAGGAGGAAGAAACACCAACACGTGATGAAACAACGTCATTTGATGGTAATTGGCGCACCTTAATTGAAAGACATTTAAAGCTGGGCATTGCACGTGCGCTGGCACAGAATTGTGAAATGCTGTCTTATGATGAAAACAGTATTACTTTGCGTGTTGCCGAAAATCAAAAACATTTAGTTAGTACGACTTATCAAGAAAAACTATCAACGGCAATTAACAATCACTTTAATCATAAAATAAAACTGAATTTTCAGATTGATAGTGAAGCGAATACGCCAGCCAAAGAACAAGCAGAAGAGAAAGCAGTGATTCAATCTACGGCCGAAGAATCGATTATGAATGACGCTTTTGTTCAGGCACTTATCCAAGATTTAGATGCCAAAATTATTCCAAATAGTATTAAATCCACAACGTAAAAGGAGATTGAGATGAAAGGTGGTATGGGCAACATGATGAAGCAAGCGCAAATGATGCAAGCCAATATGCAAAAGGCGCAAGCAGAGTTAGCGAACGTAGAAGTAGAAGGCGTTGCAAGTAATGGTCTCGTTAAGGTGACTATGACTTGCCGCAATGAAGTGAAGCGCGTTGCCATTGATGACAGCGTGATGGATGATAAAGAAACATTAGAAGACTTATTAGTGATTGCACTTAAAGATGCTAATCAAAAAGCTGAAGCAACGTCAACTGCACGCATGAGCAGCTTGATGCCAGCAGGGATGAAATTACCTTTTTAAATTTAATAGCCTATTAATTTTAAAGATAAATTGTAAAGTAAACTATATCCGTGAAAAATCCTCATGCATTAGAGCAGTTAATCGAGTCGCTGCGCTGCTTGCCTGGTGTTGGGCCAAAGTCTGCGTTACGCATGGCTTATTATCTTTTACAGCGCGATAGAAAAGGTGCGAGCAAACTTGCCCATGCGTTAACTGATGCGCTAGAAACAGTCGGCCATTGCCAATTATGTAATAACTTTAGCGAGCAGCCGACTTGCCCAACTTGTGCATCTGAAAAGCGTGATCGCACGTTATTATGTGTGGTAGAAATGCCAACGGACGTCATGATGTTGGAGCAAACACAATCCTATGATGGTCTTTATTTTGTATTAATGGGTCGCCTTTCACCTTTAGATGGAATTGGACCTAAAGAAATCAACTTAGATAAACTCATTAAACGCGCTCAACTTGACGCTGAAAATAATACGGTTCATGAGGTTATTTTAGCAACTAATTATACGGTTGAAGGTGAAGCCACAGCGCATTACATTATGGAACTCTTAAAAGCGCGTCATATAAAAGTTAGTCGAATTGCACGCGGCTTGCCTATGGGTGGCGAAATTGAATATGTAGATAGTGGCACACTTGCGCAAGCCATCGTGGAACGGAAGCGCGTTAATTAATCAACATCAAAATATCATTAGGCGTAGTAATAGTGCTGTCTGCACCCCAAGTTAATGGCTGATCTGTTTTATCAATATAGCCATACATCGCAATAACAGTCTGCATGCCAGCCGCTCTGCCCGCTTGAATATCGCGCTCAGCATCCCCTATATAGATACACGCCTCAGGTTTCACTTGCGCTTGTTGGCAAGCTAAAAAAAGTGTTGCTGGCGATGGTTTAGGTTGTGGCGCATCATCTCCGCTAATCACACAAGCTGCATCCTGATAAAGCCCTAAACTTTTGACCAAAGGTAGCGTAAACCGACTAGGCTTATTGGTGACGATACCCCAACTCAATCCTTTTTCTACAATATTTGCGAGTGTAGCTTGCATGCCGTCGAACATAATCGGCGATCGTGTTAAAACAGTTTCGTATAGATTTAAATACTCATCGCGCATTTGAATAAAATCAGCGGCATCAGGTGTAATTCCAAAACCTAAAGCTAGCAAGCCTTTTGAGCCATGTGATGCAAAAGGTCTTATTTGTGCATCTGTTAATGGTTTCTGACCATACTTTTTTAACTGTAAATTCAGTGCATAACCGAGATCTGGCGCCGTATCAACTAAAGTGCCATCCAAATCAAATAGGATTGTTTTTATCTTATTTTGCATGATTGATTAAGGCTTAGTTGTATGCACAAGGTAATTCACAGAAACATCATCATTTAACCAGTAGTGCTGTGTAATTGGGTTATAACTCATGCCAACTTGGCCGATAATCGATAAATCAGCTTGTCGAGCAAAACGTGCCAATTCTGATGGTTTCAGAAACTTTGCATAATCATGCGTCCCTTTTGGCAACATCTTTAAAATATATTCAGCGCCTAATACGGCAAAAATATATGCTTTTGGATTACGATTAATCGTAGAAAAAAACACATGACCACCCGGCTTAACCAACTTGGCACAGGCGCTAACAATACTCGCAGGATCTGGTACATGCTCTAACATTTCTAAACAAGTCACCACATCATACTGTTCTGCCGCTTCTTCGGCATGCGCTTCCGCAGAAATATAGCGATAATCCACGTCAACGCCACTTTCAAGACTGTGTAATTGCGCAACTTTTAACGCTTTTTCGCCCAAATCGATTCCAGTGACAATTGCACCCTTCTCTGCCATCGATTCCGATAAAATACCGCCACCACAACCAACATCTAAAACGCGCTTTGCTTTAAGAGAAACGGCATCATTAATATAATTTAATCGTAATGGGTTAATCTCATGTAGGGGTTTAAACTCACTGTTTTTATCCCACCACTTATGGGCTAGCTCACTAAACTTATTTAATTCAGCCGCATCTGCATTCGTCATATTCATCGTCTTCCTCATTTAAACTCACTTACTTTTGATTGCCATTTGCTTACAATAGCTGTTAATTCACGTGGCTCAATTCCACTATAAACGGCTGCGCTTTCTGCTGGCTTATGGTAGCGCAACTCGCCATCCACCCAAGTGTGACTAACATGTTCGCGCCCGGCTACATAAACTAAATGCGATACAGGATCAAAACAAGGTTGCATTTCAATGTCAGAAAAACTAACAGCAATTAAATCAGCGCGTTTACCGACCTCAATTGAGCCAATTTTATCGTCTAATCCAAGTGCTTTAGCACCATTAATCGTTGCCATTTCAATTGCCGTTTGCGCAGGCAAGGCAGTTGCATCGCCACTTTCAGCCTTTGCTAACAAAGCAGCCAATCGCATTTCTGTAAAAATGTCTAAACGATTATTACTCGCTGCACCATCAGTTCCTAGCCCTACATTAATATTATGTTGAATATATTGGCTGATTGGGGCGATACCACTGGCCAACTTTAAATTAGAGCTTGGGCAATGCGCAACATTACAGCCATGCTCAGCCAACAAGCGCATTTCGACTTCATTCATGTGTACGCAATGCGCAAAAGTGACGTTAGGTCCCAGTATGTCTAAATTGGTTAAGCGAGACAATGGACGCAAACCATGCACTTCATAACTTTGAGATAACTCCTCTTTAGTCTCATGCAAGTGTGTATGTATGCCAATATTAATCTGATTCGACAGTGTTGCAATGCGCTGAAACGTCTCATCGGAAACAGTATAAGGTGCATGTGGTGCGAAACTAAAACTAACTAAAGGCTGTTCTCGGTATTGATCGCGAACATCCAAGCCTTTCTTGATGTAACTATCCGCATCACTTGCATACTGCGTTGGAAATTCAATAACAACTAGTCCCAAATTAGCACGCATACCCATTTTAATCGTTGATTCAGCAGCTGATGCGGGAAAAAAGTACATATCATTAAAGGTAGTCACACCGCCACTCAGCATCTCTGCTGCAGCCAATAGCGTTCCATCATAGACGAAGTCTGGGGAGACTAGCTTACTTTCTGCCGGCCAAATATGCTTCTGTAACCAAGGTTGAAGTGCCACCCCATCAGCTAAGCCTCGCATTAAACTCATCGCCGCATGCGCATGTAAATTGATCAATCCTGGCATTACTATATGCTTATTGAGTTTAATGACCTCACTTGCTTGATAGTGTGAATGCACTTCTGTCATTGGACAAATATCGACAATTTTTGCTGCATTAACAACAATAGCATGATGCTCGAGAAGGCTAGCACTAGGCACAACTGGCAAAACCCAATGTGCCTCAATGATTAAACTCACTTGTTTTTTCATTTGAATATTATATACGCTTTAATTGTAACTAAAAAAAAGCCCCGCTAAAGCGAGGCTTTTAAATAAATGCAGCTTATTGATGCTTATTTACAAACAGTTTGTTTAACGTTAGCCTCGATTGTTACACGACGGTTAGGCTGTAAACACTCAATCAATGCTTTTCTTGGTTTAACACCTTCGCATGCAACGATAATAACTGACTCACCACGACCTGTTGCGGTGATAATATCTGAACTAACACCCTTAGAGGCTAAATATTGAGCAACTTGTGTTGCACGACGCTCTGATAACTTTTGGTTATACTCATATGAACCTAAATGATCAGTATGTCCAGTAACAATTACGTTAGTAATCTCAGCGTTAGCTTTAATTTTTTCTGCCGCGGCATCTAACTCTGCTCTACCTTCATCTTTTATTTTTGCTTGATCAAAACCAAATAGTTTTGAAGCATCAACTGTTACAGTATCAAGCTTCTCTTCACACATTGGAGCTGGCGTTGGCTCAGGAGCTGCTGCCACTGGAATTAGGGCTGGCTCAGGAGCTGCTGCCGCAACAACTGCTGCTGGTGCGCCGAAACGAACAAAACCACCTAAACTCAAGATATTGTTACCAATAGTTTCTGTTGTAGAATCAGTAGCCGTTGAATTAAGAACTTTAGCACGGCTGATTTGATGTCTTAAATCAGCTTGAAAGCCAAAATTTTCAGTAATTAAAAATTGAGCGCCTAAACCAACACTTGCTAACCAAGATGTTTTATCTTCGTCACGTGGTGAGTAATCCACATCATTTTTTGTAGCACCAATACCCGCTAACAAGAATGGACGGAATTTATCACGACTTAACATATATAGTGCGTCTAACTCAACTGCGGTACTTTTGTAATCGCCACTTGTGCTACCTAAATTTGACTCATCTGCTTCTGTATATCCAAAACGAGCTTGCACATCCCAGCTTTGGCTTAATTCTTTACCAATGGTTACATACGGTCCTACTCCACTGCCAGAATTAAGATCATTGTCTGTGTCCATTGCATTGATGCCCGCACCGCCGTACCAAGCACCGCGATACATATCTTCTGCAGATGCAGATAACGCTGACAAACTGAGTGTTGCTGCGACTGCAAGACCAACTAGTTTCTTATTCATCTATAAACTCCTATAATTTACTGCTATGAGCAGTATTTAAAAAATCAAAATGCTATTGTAAAACAATCCTTAATTTCGGCTAGTTTTACGAATTAAGCCAGCCTTGTTTCAAAGGACTTCAATACATTCTGGTGGTTTAACATCATTGCTTTAATCTCAACCACCTCCCCACCAACCAGCACGGACACTCTATCTCGCTGATGACAAACGCCACCACGCACACCAATAAAATGAGGATTTAACATTAATAATGCATCAATGTGTGTTTTATTGACTGATCCTGCCAAGCCTGAGATAAGCATGTGTTGACTACAAGTAACAATAAACCTGTTCAAGGTCTCAATTGTTTGTAACTCTAGCAACGAAGTATTTTTTAATTGCGTATCTAACATGGCGCCGTAAAATCCACTCCCTTTTAGCTTTATTAGCAAACTAAAATCCAATGGTTTTTCAGCAAAAAAAACAGCAACAATCTTAATTCCTTGTTCAGTTAATTGCTTTATTTCACTAAAAAAATCAGTTTGCAGAAACAACTCACTTACTGCAATTTTAATAACATCAACCCCTAGCCTATCATAAAAAGCGATATCATGAGTAAGTGCATTAATCGTTGCGTGCCCTTCGCCTATGGTTGCGCTTAATAACACACGTCTATTCACATCCTGTACAATCTGGCTCACAACAGCAGCATCTAATGCGCCTAGCGCACCAACACTTGGATCTTTTAAATCAATAACATCAGCGTTAGCATAGCGAGCTATGCGAGATTCCTCCAGATTTTTTACACTTATTAACAATTGTGTCATACGCTGTTTTCTTTGTAGTATTGATTAATTTTTTCCATCAGCCAGCCCCAAGCTTCCAGTTCGTGCTCGCCTGATGTTTTATCAATTGCAATCTGTAAATAAGTCAGCTCTGCATGAATTTTCTCTGGTGGCAATAAATGTAATCGACTGGTCAAGACTGCCAGCTCAATCACTGCGGCCTGGGCTCGGTTGAAACCTTTAAATCCTGCATGACGTTGCGTTTCAATTTGTCGCATCAAAAGCTGTGGTCGCTCTACATCTTCCCGCACTTCAAGCAATGTTAATTCTGTATGCGCCAAACAATTTTCAAGTCTCAACCCTTTGATTTTACTAGCGGCTAATAGCGTCCAAGATTGTCGTTTAGTTAAAGCCCCAGCGAATACACGCACATCGTCGGTAAGATTCATCGTGGCTGACTGTGTGGCTAAAATATTGCTTAATGTTTTTGATGGTTTAAATGGTGAAATAATCACTAAATCACCTTCATACTTAATGCCAAATGGCGTCACATGCGGTACGCCATCAATATCGGTGCTAACAATAATGGTTTCAAATATCATTTATTTTTAAGTTTTTTTTCTGCTAAAGACGCTTCTCTGTGCTTTTTCTTTTCTTGTTTGTCAGTAATCAAATTAATACCCCAGCCAAGCTCTTCATCCTGAACATACCGTTTTTTTAGTTGCCAAGCAATTTGCGCGCGCCCCAACTCCACACCGAGATAAAACGCATGTGAAGCATCTTGCTCCACGCCTAATTGTGCATAAAAAGCAAATGGATCAATATCTAGTTGATGACCATCTCGATTAAAAACATGCACTCCTGCTTCGCTGACCATAATCCTAAAACTCGGGTCTTTAATCTGGATAGCGATTGCTTCAATCTCACTTTTGTTATAAGAAAATGGCTTTCTATCATGCAAGCCCAGCAGGCGATTACTATAGCCACGCGGCAAACGATTATCTTGTTTTGCTCGATACATAATACGCCTTGCCGCATCGGCTTCTGCAATCGCGTTGACTGCATGCGGACTGACTGATGTTGCCAATACCGCATTGATATTCATCTCACTAATCAATCCAAATAGTATGGCGTTAATACCAGTGGTATCAGCATCCGTAAGCTCGGTTAAATTACCGACACCCATCATAATCGCAATCTCAGGATATTTTTTTCTGAGCTTATGATAGCGAACAATAGAGTCTGAGAACCCAAAATGAATCGGATCTAAAATCGCATCAGCAATAAATGGCTTGTTACGTGCTAAGCAGTGATCAATCGCGCGATACAGCGAAGTCATATTACCCGGTTTAGCTGGAATCAGTATTGGTGTAGCCCCCACTTCATCGGCAATCCATATTGTTTTTTCGGTCAGACTCAGCAAATAATCCGCACCAGCATTGCCAGCTAATAACAATTCATCTGGTTGAATTGAATCGACACTAACTTTAAAACCATTGCTTTTAAGTAGCTGAATCGCATCCACTAAATGATTAAACGGTCGATTTGGCAAACAGCCTAAATCAATCACATTCGCGCCTTGCGCTTTATATTGCTCAGCTTTGGCTAAAATAGCATCTACACTTAAATCGGGCGCATCGACAATTTCTGCAAAAATAATAACACTTTGCTGAGTCAAATCGGGCGTCATGCCTCGCTGTCCAAAATATTGCGGCAAATCCTTCAAGTCCTCGGGGCCACGCTCTGCAGGAATGCCATATTGTCGATGTAGCAAACTTAAATCTCCTTGACACAAGCCAGGTAAAATCATTTTTTTGGCATCCCCCACATTTTTTAAACGTTTAGCAATCAACTCAGGTGTCATGAGCGCCGCGACAGAAACCCCAATCTGCTCAATCCGATATTTAAACTGTGGTGTTTTGCTATTGGCTTGGATTTGACGCAATACTTGATCTAAGCTTTTTTCTGCCAATTTTCCTGTTACAAATAGTAGATTTTCAGTATTCATTGTTACTTCGATTAACGGTTCTGCAAACTTCGTTCAACTGCTGCTTGCAATTCAGCAATGCTAGCAACCACTTCTGTCGCTTCAAATTGCGCTAATTTTTTCACATTATCTAAATCAATTTTACGTGGATATACTTTCACTACATTGTCTTTAGGTGCTTCAGACTCTAACTCTGGCGCGGTATCGCAGGCAAAGACAATGCTAGGCACAAGCGTTTTGCCTGCTTGTGCATACAAATTACTGACCAAACTATCAGAAAAACCATAAGCCATTTTAGCAATCGTATTTGATGTCACCGGGGCAATCACTAAGGTGTGATACTGTCCTTTATAAAAAAACTCTACAGGCACGCTGCTTGCCGTTTTATCTTGAAAAATCCGATGTCCCATTGCATCTAATTGCGCTTGAAATCCATATTGTTTAATAATTTCAGCCGCAGCTCTGCTTAAAAAAATATCAACCTCCTGAATTGAGGCTAAAATTTGTAAGGACTCTCGTAAATAATGGCCAGAACCTGTCATTGCCCATGCTAGTCGTTGATTGATATCTTTCAATGTTTACCTGTTTTCCGCTGACTATTCACGTCGAGCTTATCGAATATGGCTATAAAAATCAAATCAATAAAATGAGATTAAATAACGTTTGCACCTAAATAGTTAAAAAAAATAGGCCGCTGCGTTAACGGCGACCTATTCCAGCAACATCAACGTAGTATTAACTAAACGGGTGTTGAATCACTATTGTTTCATCACGCTCAGGCCCTGTTGAAACAATGGCAATTGGCACACCACAAACTACTTCCAAACGCCGTAAGTAGTCTTGCGCATTTTTTGGCAAGCCATCCCACGTTTTAACGCCAAACGTAGTTTCTGTCCAGCCTGGTAGCGTTTCATAAATCGGCACACAGCGTTCCACGTCATCTGCACCAACTGGCAATAAATTAATCTTTTCGCCATTCAGTTCATAGCCGGTACAAATATTGATTTCTTTGATACCATCCATCACATCAAGTTTGGTAATACACAAGCCAGTTAAGCCATTAATCATCGCTGAACGACGTAAAGCGGCGGCATCAAACCAGCCACAACGGCGTTTACGTTTGGTCACTGTGCCAATTTCTTGACCAACTACTGACATTTGTGTGCCTGGCCCACCTTCTGTTTGAATATCCAACTCACTTGGAAATGGCCCTCCGCCAACACGCGTGGTATACGCTTTAGTAATACCCAAGACATAATGCAACATATTGGCGCCGACACCAGTACCTGCTGAAGCTTGGCCAGCAATACAATTGCTCGATGTTACATAAGGGTAAGTACCATGATCAATATCCAGTAATGTGCCCTGCGCACCCTCAAATAACAAACGGTCACCTCTGTCATAGGCGCCATAGAGTTCTGCCGAAATATCAGCCACCATTGGTTTTAAAGCCTCTGCATGTTGCATACTTAATGCTAACTGCTCATCAAAATCAACTGGCGAGGCATCTAAATAATTGGTTAAGACAAAGTTATGGTAATCCATGACTTCTTTTAATTTTTCAGCAAACCGCTCTGGATAAAACAAATCGTAGACACGCAATGCACGCCGCGCAACTTTATCTTCATAAGTGGGGCCAATACCTTTACCTGTTGTGCCAATTTTCTTTTCTGCGCTACGTTTAGCTTCGCGTGCTACATCAACAGCAACATGATAATTTAAAATCAATGGACAACCTGGACTCACTTTTAAACGGCTTTTAACTTCTAAACCATCTTTTTCCAGTGTTTCTATTTCCTTTAGCAAGTGTCCAACGTCTAATACAACACCATTGCCGATATAGCAATTCACGCCAGCTCGCACAATACCTGAAGGTACAAGGTTTAATTTATAAATACGTTGCGCATCGCCTTGACCAACAACCAAGGTATGTCCTGCATTGTGTCCGCCTTGAAAACGTACCACACCTTGTGCTTGATCAGTTAACCAATCGACTATTTTGCCTTTACCTTCATCTCCCCATTGCGTGCCAACGACGACGACGTTCTTTCCTGCATTTTTTACTGTATTGTTTGCCATAATGTACTATTTAATTAAGTGTTATTTAGCCAATGGCACAATTTGCCACTCACCCTCTTGGTAGATCAACTCTTTATCACAGTTCAACTCGATTAAACTGGTTTTATCATTCGGTAACGCCTTAATAACAATGTGCCCTGCGTTTCGCAAAGCTTCAATTTTTTCTTTCAAAGCATCACCCTGATCAACAGGCGCCAATATGCCTTTGGTTAAATCTGAGCTCTGTAATGCGGTAACGACACCTCGTAAATCTAAACTAAAGCCAGTTGCAGGACGTGCCCGTCCAAAAGAAACGCCCACTTCATCATAACGGCCACCTAATGCTAATGGTCCTGCATAGTTTTGCGCGTAAGCAGCAAACACTAAACCGCTATGGTAGTGATAGCCACGGAGTTCACTCAAGTCAAAACTCATGTCCAAATCGAGATCACTTAACTGTTCAGCCACCGCCGCTAAATCTTGTAATGCTGTTGCGATTTTTGGTAAGGCTGGCAATATCGTTTGAGCACGCCTTAGCATCGTCACATCGCCATTTAAATCGGTTAAGTCTATCAACGCTTGTTTAATCGTCGCATCTAAATCATTAGCCAAACTTGCAACCAATGTTTTATTTTTGCTCAATAAAGCGGCGTGTAAATCATTCTCTAATGCGTGATTAACATTGCCCGCTTCAATCAAACTTTCAAAAACCCCAACATGACTAAAATCAACATGCAACTCATTAATGCCAATTAATTTCAGGGCTTGTATCATCAAGCGTTGGATTTCAACATCACTCTCAACACCCGCATGACCAAATAACTCCGCACCCATTTGCAACGGTTCACGCGTGTGTGCAATACCGCTAGGCTTGGTACGTAATACGGTACCTGCGTAGCATAATCTAGAAATGCCTTTATGGTTGAGCATATGCGCGTCAATTCGTGCCGCCTGCGGAGTGGTATCCGCACGGATACCCATCATACGACCTGTTAGCTGATCAACCACTTTAAACGTTGCGGTATCCAACTTACTTCCCGTACCCGTTATCAGCGATTCAACATATTCCAAGGTTGGTGGAATGACATATTGATAGCCATGCACTTTAAATAAATCAAGCAGTTGGCGACGCAACGACTCAATGCGTGTCGCTTCTACAGGCATCACATCTTCAATAAATTCCGGGAGTAACCAATTTCGCATGCGAGTATTATACTGGTAAACGATCTAAAGAGCGCATAACAACAAGGCTGGCTCTTGATTCGTTAGTGATTTAACAAAAGCAACAATATGCCGCCAGCGACAGATGCCAATCCAACAAAACGTAACTGCCCATCTTTTAATGCAATCATACGTTTAAATGTTGCACGCCATGCTTGCGGTGCGATAAAAGGCATTAAACCTTCAATCACTAACATCAGTCCTAGTGCCGCAAGCAATGTTGAGCTCATTAGCTATTTACCATCAGCTGCGCGCATGTATTTAAAGAATTCAGAACGAGGATCTAACACCATGACATCTGATTTACTTTTAAAGCTATTTTTATAGGCTTCTGTACTGCGATAAAATGCGTAAAACTCAGGACTTTTGCCATAGGCTTTTGCATAAATTTGCGTCGCAATCGCGTCTCCCTCACCTTTTGTATTTTGCGCATCACGGAATGCTTCAGCGATAATCACTTCTCTTTGCTTATCTGCATCCGCACGGATTTTCTCAGAAGCAGCAGCACCTTCTGAGCGTAATTGATTAGCAATCCGCTTACGCTCTGAGGTCATACGATCAAAGACTGATTTACTAATTTCTTCTGAATAATCAACGCGTTTAAGGCGAACATCAACAATCTGAATACCAATCTGATTCGCCTCTTTATCCGCTTTCTTACGTAAATTATCCATAATGGTATTACGCTCACCTGCAATAACATCATGCACCGTACGCACACCAAACTCAGTACGCAAACCAGCATTGATGACTTTAGCAAGTCTATCTTCAGCAGCAGCCTCTCCACCTTCTTTTATCGAAACATAATATTTAGCAGGGTCAGTAATACGCCATTTCACAAAAGAATCGACCAACATATATTTATTTTCACTGGTAATAAACTTTGCTGCTTCTTCACCATCTAGCGTCACGATACGGTTATCAAAGTATTTAACACTCTCCACCAATGGCAATTTAAAGTACAAGCCAGGTTCTTTATTCACTTTAACAATTTGTCCTAAGCGGAAAACCAACGCATATTCTCGCTGTTCAACCGTAAACGCCGCCATGCTCAATAAAACAACTAATACAAAAACACCAACGATTACTGCTCCAAGATTTTTCATATTTAGTTACCTTCTCTTTCACGACTACGTTCTAATGCACGCTCAACGGCAATCGACTCTGCGCTTTTATCACTCGCCACGCTTGCTGACGATTGCGTTGTATTTTTACCAGCGGATTGCGCTTCAGAATTTTGCATCAACTTATCTAACGGTAAATAAAGCAAACTTCCGCCCTCTTTCTGATCAATAATCACTTTGCTGACACTTGATAAAATTTGTTCTTGAGCTTCAAGATACAAGCGTTTACGCGTCACTTCCGGTGCTTTTACATACTCTGCATAAATTCTTTCAAAACGACTAGCATTACCCTTCGCTTCACTTTCTACTTTTAATCTATAACCGTCTGCTTCTGCAATCAAACGTGCTGCATTACCGCGTGCTTTAGGCACAACTGCATTAGCATAGGCTTCACCTTCATTAATCTGACGCTGATAATCTTGATTGGCACGGTTAACATCTTCAAATGCCTCTTGTACAGGCTCTGGTGGCAATGCCGCTTGTAACGAAACACTGGTAATATTGACGCCCGTTTTATAAAAATCTAGCAGCGCTTGCATTTGCTCAGAAGTGTCTTGCAATCCTTTTTGCAAAAGATCATCTAGTTTATTTTTACCAACCACTTCACGAATCGCAGTTTCTGCCGCAGACATGACAGCATCATCTGTTGTTCTATTATTAAATAAATAGTCTTTTGCATTCTTAAGGTTATATTGCACCGCAAATTGCAAATCGATAATATTTTCATCTTCCGTTAGCATTAACGCTTCTGCAGGAATCTTTGTTTTACTACCATTTGCTCCACTTCTGTAGCCCACTTCTAAACGGCGCACTTGTTCCATGTTCACAACCGTTACTGATTCAATCGGATACGGCCAATGCCATCTTGGCCCTGGCTCGGTTGATTCAACATAGGCACCAAATCGTTGCTTAACACCTAAGGAACCTTGATCCACAATGTAAAACCCTGTCGCAAGCCATATTAATAAAATCACGACAATAATAGGCAAAATAGGTAAGTTAATAGGCACGTTAGTGCTTGGCGGTGCATTTCCTTTGCCACCCCCCCTTCCAAAAAGATTATTAATCTTTTGGTTTAAATCACGAAAGACTTCATCCAAGTCTGGTGGACCTTCGTTATTTCGTTGCGCCCATGCGGGAAGTTTCATTTTTTTACTCCAAAATTACTAATGTTATTTTTCAATAATGACTAACCCCAAACTAGGTATAAGTCATTTTTTCTGTACTTAATTTCTTTAAATAAGCATGATGTTCTTGCAAAGCCAATCGAATGAAATCCATTCCTTCACCAGTCATAGCCGAAACACGAATCCGCTCAATCTTACCATACTCGTCGCGGTCATATCCCGCCTCGCAATCAATACGATCAATCTGATTCAGAATTAACAATTGCGGCACTTTATCTGCACCAATATCATTCAACACCTTATTAACTTGTGCAATCTGCGCATCGCGATTGGTACTAACCATATCCACCACATGCAGCAGCAAGTCTGCTTGTGCCGCTTCTTCCAAAGTGGCACCAAATGCTTCAATTAAGGTTGTTGGTAAATGCTTAATAAAACCAACCGTATCTGACAACACGACCGGCACAGTGGCATAGCCTTCAAGTTCGGGCAAATGCATTTTACGCGAAGTGGTATCTAAGGTTGCGAATAACTGATCTGCGGCATAAATGTCTGAGCGGGTTAATCGATTGAATAAAGTCGATTTCCCAGCATTCGTATAACCAACCAAAGATGCAGACAATAGGGTTGAGCGTTTACGTGCTCTACGTTGCATATTACGTTGCAATTTAAGCTTAACTAACTTCTCACGCAATTGTTTGATCCGCACACGCAATTGCCGTCTGTCTAACTCTAACTGCGTTTCACCAGGGCCGCCTCGTACACCAATACCACCTTTTTGTCGCTCTAAATGGCTCCAGCCTTTTACCAATCGAGTTGATAAATGCTCCAATTGCGCCAACTCAACTTGTAATTTACCCTCATGGCTTTGCGCACGCTGAGCAAAAATATCAAGAATTAATCCCGTTCTATCAACAACTCGGGCGCCTAAAAAGCGCTCTAAATTACGTTGTTGTGATGGGCTTAAATCATGATTAAAAGCAACTAGCTTTGTTTCACTGGATTCTAGCATCAACTTTAGATCTTCAGCCTTGCCTGAACCAATAAAAAGCTTTGCATCTGGAACACTTCTTTTACCTTCAATGGTACCAGTAATAATCAGCCCTGCTGTCGTCACTAGCTGCCTTAATTCATATAGACTTTCTTCGTAATCAGGCCCATTAAAATCAATACTTACAAGAATGACCGCGTCTGTACTTTCGGGTCGATCAAGCATGCGGATACTTCGTATTCAAATTAAGCTTCCTCCTGATCTGGCATAGCAATTGTAACTGCGCGCGCAGGGACAATAGTAGAAATTGCATGTTTATAGACCATTTGTACCACGGTATTTTTAAGCAAAATAACGTATTGATCAAATGAATCCACCTGTCCTTGCAGCTTAATTCCATTCACCAAATAAATAGAAACTTGTACGTGCTCTTTTCTGAGTGCATTTAGAAATGGATCTTGCAGCATTTGGCCCTTGTGTGTCATGGTTTGCTCCTTGTAGTTTTAATAAATTGGAGATAGCTCTTTTTATGAATTATCTGTCACAGTAAGGCTATCATTGCGCCTTTTTGTTCTAATTTCAAGTACAAAATATATTTTTTATTGCAAATAAGTACTCATTCTAGTTAAGACTTCTTCCTTGCCTAAAATCGCCATCACTTGATCGATGCTTGGCGACTGCGCAACCCCTGCCAACATCACACGCAATGGCATTGCAATCTTAGGAAACTTCAGTTCGTTCTGTTTAACCGCAGCATTAATCGCCTCGTGTATGTGTTCTTGCGTCCATTCAATATGGCTTAATGTTGCAAGCAAGCCTTGCATCACTGACCTAATATCGTCTGTTACATATTTCTCAACATCAGCCGCATTCGCAACAGGCACTTGATAGAAGTAGGCAATATCAGCAGCTAATTGGTTCAAATTATTTGCCCGCTCTCGGTACAGCTCCAACACGCTTATCATTAATGGCTCTGCTTTAACCGTTACACCCTGCTTTGCTAATCGTTCAGTAATGTCTAGTGCTAACGCTGTCAAATCGGCTGTTTTAATGTAATGCGCGTTCAACCAGTTCAATTTTTCGGTATTAAATTGTGCGGCTGAAGGCGTAATATGGTCTAAATCGAACCACTGACAAAACTGTGCCATATCAAACACCTCATCATCGCCATGACTCCAACCTAAACGTGCCAAATAATTGAGCACTGCTTCTGGCAAATAACCATCTTCTTGATATTGCATCACACTTACCGCACCATGGCGTTTAGAAAGCTTTTGTCCATCATCGCCTAGAATCATCGACAAATGCGCATATTGTGGTACGTCTGCACCGAGCGCTTTAAATAGGTTAATTTGACGTGGCGTATTATTCACATGGTCATCACCGCGAATGACTTGCGTAATGCCCATTTCCCAGTCGTCTACTACCACACAAAAGTTATACGTCGGCGTACCATCGCCACGGGCAATGATTAAATCATCAAGCTCACTATTCGCAATTTCAATATCGCCTTTGACCATATCATGCCAAGCCACTACGCCTTCTTTTGGATTTTTAAAGCGAATCACTGGGTTCACATCGGCAGGAACCTCAGGCAACATTTTTCCAACTTCTGGACGCCATTTACCATCATATTTTGGTTTTAATCCTGCTTGCATTTGTTGCTCACGTAAGGCATCTAATTCTGCTTTACTGCTATAACAATGGTAAGCATGACCAGAAGCTAACAATGATTGTAAATGCTTTTTATAATGCTCCATACGTTGCATTTGATAAAAAGGACCTTCATCATGCGCCAAACCTAACCACGCCATACCATGCAAAATGGCTTGTACTGCTTCAGGCGTGCTACGTTCAACATCGGTATCTTCAACGCGCAATACAAATTGGCCACCATACTTTTTGGCATAAGCCCAAGAAAAAAGTGCAGTGCGTGCACCGCCAATATGTAAAAAGCCTGTCGGACTAGGCGCAAAACGGGTACGTACAGTCGTCATAATAAATGCTAACAATTAAAAACCATGCATTCTAACATGTAAGCAGGCATCTGCTTAGGTTGCAATAAAAGCAAGTCTAACGAAATAAAGTTAACTATTGTTTGGATTCAATGATTTGTTGTTGTCAATTAAATTAACTTATGATATACAAGTATCACTCTTTGTTAGGCATGCCGTAAGGAGAAATTTGATGGATATACATACAGGTGAAGTGTATGGAAAAAAAACTTCATCGAACAAACTGGTGATGTACAACGTCCTTAAAGTAGGCAAAGCTTCCATCACCCTACAAAACATTGACAATCCTTTAAGCCTATTTGAAACGACGATGCAAAAACTCGCCAGCTCAGGCTACGTACGCATCAGCCAAACACCTTACATTAACTTGAACAAATCCAGTTCTAAAAAGCGCAAAGCAACAAGAAAACCAACGCGCTGCCCACTAACACTAGACTTTTTAGAAGACCGCGCAGATAGCGAGCGTCCTGCGCCAGTATTGCCTGATTTATTGACACCGTTAACCTCATAGCTCAGTTAATCTTTTGGTGGACCGCCCACTAAATCATGTCCATCAACAGCTAAAATTTGGACATCAACGAAGTCACCGGCATTTAAACCGTCAGCATCTTGCACATAAACAATGCCATCAATTTCTGGTGCGTCGGCTTTAGTACGACCCAGCGCGATAATGTTATTTTCACTATCCGTTGTTAATTCATCAATTAATACTGTTTGTAGTGTTCCAACTTTGCGTTCCAACTTCGCACTACTGATCCGCTCTTGCACTTCCATAAAGCGGCTTAAACGCTCTTTTTTAATCTCGTCTGGCACTTGATCGGGCAAGTCATTCGCTTTAGCGCCATCCACCGCGGAATAAGCAAAACAACCAACTCTATCTAGTTGCGCCTCTTCTAAGAAATCAAGCAATATCTTAAAGTCGTCTTCTGTTTCACCTGGAAAACCTGCGATAAAGGTTGAACGCACAGTAATATCAGGACAAATCTCACGCCAAGCTTTAATGCGCGCTAAGTTATTTTCACTGCTTGCTGGGCGCTTCATTGATTTTAAAATGCGTGGGCTGGCATGCTGAAAAGGCACATCTAAGTAAGGCAAAATAAGACCATCTGCCATTAACGGAACCACATCATCCACATGCGGATAAGGATAAACATAATGCAAACGTATCCAGATGCCTAACTCACTTAATGCTTGGCTTAGCGCTGTCATGTGCGTTTTAATCGGGCGACCATTCCAAAAACCTTTGCGAAATTTCATGTCAACGCCATAGGCTGAAGTGTCTTGTGAAATCACTAAAATTTCTGAAACGCCCGCATTGACCAAATGCTCCGCTTCGTTTAACACATCACCAATGGGACGGCTGACTAAATCACCGCGCATGCTTGGAATAATGCAGAAACTACAGCGGTGATTACACCCTTCTGATATTTTCAAATAAGCGTAATGTTGTGGTGTTAAGCGCACACCTTGCGGTGGCACTAAGTCGGTATATGGATCATGTGGTTTTGGTGAATTAGCATGCACGGCCGCCATTACCTCTTCTAATGCATGCGGCCCTGTTACCGCTAATACACTAGGATGCGCACTTTCGACCACGCCTTTTTTAGCGCCTAAACAGCCAGTCACAATCACTTTGCCATTCTTATTAATCGCTTCGCCAATAGCATCTAATGACTCTTCTACCGCGCTATCAATAAAACCACAGGTGTTTACAACGACTAAATCTGCATCTTCGTAACTATTGCTAATTTCGTAACCTTCAGCGCGCAATTGCGTCAAAATACGTTCAGCATCTGAGCCAGCCTTAGGGCAACCAAGTGATACAAAACCAATTTTTGGAATATTCGTTTTCATAAACTCATTATCAATGTAAAAAATAGCCAATCAGGCCAATAGAGCTAACACCAAGGGCGATTAGCAATAACTGCGATATTGTTGCTGACAACTCAGTACGTTTGTGTAAGCTTGGAATTAAATCGGCAACCGCCACATAGAGCATACTCGCCGCTGCAATAGCCAACACAAATGGAACCAAGCCTTGCATTTGCCGCAAACCATAATAGGCAGATAGGCCGCCAACCATGGTCGCTAAACTAGATATTAGGTTAAAAATATACGCTTGTTTCTTCGTATAGCCAGAATGTAACAGGATGAAAAAATCACCAACTTCTTGTGGAATTTCATGCGCCACAATCGCAATTGCCGTCACAATACCAATTTTAACATCGACCATAAAGGCAGAAGCAATCAGAATACCATCCACAAAATTATGAAAAGTGTCGCCAATCATAATCATCATACCGCTACGTCCAAAATCGTGTTCGTGCGTGTGTGAATGTTTAGCCGTAATGGAAGGCTTCGTCTTTATGACTGATGTAAATTTTACGGGTGAATCAACTGTTTTCGCAGGCTGATTATCTGGGCAGTCTTGCTCAGTATGCACGGCATGCACTTCACAATGGTCCCCATGACAATGACGCCAAATAACGAGTTTTTCTAATGCAAAGAATAATAAAATACCGAACAGCACGGTTGCCGTCATCACTTTTGGCGAACTAGCTTTTTCTATCGCATGCGGCAAAATCTCCAAAAAAACTGCACCCAGCATTGCTCCAATCGCATAACTAATCAACATAGGCACGCGAACTTTATTTGTGTTTAAGGCAACTATAGCTGCACCACTCACACTAAGCACGCCACCAATCAGGCTAAACAGTACAATCCAAGTAAGCGTAGAAAAATCAGGAATTATCATTAAAGAACTATCTTTTCAATAAGTTGCGTATTATAGACTAGTAGCAATTGGGCAACTAAGTTGTTTTATTTAAGCCAAATGAGGGTGGCCATGCGGCCAGTCAAACCATCTCTTCTGTAAGAGAAAAATTTTGAGGTATCTTTGTAGGTGCATAATCCACCGCCATAAACTTGCGTTACGCCAATTTGATTAAGTCGCTGTTTAGCAATAGTATACAAATCACCTAAATAACGCTCACCATGTACCTTAAAAGCACTTATCGCCTCTGCATCCTTCTCAATGAACTGTTCACGCACTTCCGCACCAACTTCAAATGCATCAGGTCCAATGGCAGGCCCTAGCCAAGCCATTAGTTGATCAGGCTTTTTTGATATTGCTTTAACGGTTGCTTCAAGCACACCATTACATAAACTACGCCATCCAGCATGCACTGCCGCCACAGTTGTGCCTTGTTGATCACAGATTAATACGGGCAGACAGTCTGCTGTCATCGCCACGCAGACCACATTGTTTTGGTTGGTGAAGGCTGCATCAGCAGATTCAATACAGCTACTTTTTGCGGCATCTAATACGCGAATGCCATGCACTTGATTCATCCAAACAGGCTCTGTTGGCACATAGGGTGCGAGTAATTGACGATTTTGTGCCACATGCAGCGCATTATCGTTCACGTGATCGCCGACATTCAGACTATTAAATGGTGCCAAACTGACACCGCCCATGCGCGTCGTTTGTATTGCACAAACATTTAACGGCGCTGGCCAATCAGGTGCGATAAAAGACTGACGCAATGCATCAGTCATCCTCTGAATCCTCACTTAGATCTTCATCCAACAAATCTTCATCTAACGCGTCATCATCATCCCAGTCATCGTCGCCAATATATAATCCATTTGCATCAACAGCAAGATCAAAACCGCCTTCCCATTCTGGCGCTTCTTCATGACGCATGGCTTCTAATAAGCTTTTCATGTCTTCAGGCAACTCTATCTGCCACTCCATAAATTCATTAGTAATCGGGTGAATGAGCCCCAACTTAACTGCATGCAAAGCTTGGCGGTTAAACCCAGCTATCGCCTCTTTTAATACATTTGACATTTTAGTATGTGGAATAATATTACCAATCCCATATTGTGGATCACCAACCATCGGTGCTTTAATGAATTGCATATGCACTCGAATCTGATGGGTACGTCCAGTCTCTAAACGGCAACGCATATAAGTATTTGTGCCAAAACGCTCTAACACTTCATAATGCGTTACCGCTGGCTTTCCATTACGTAATACTGCCATTTTAGTTCTGGCATGTGGATGACGGCCCATTGGCTGATCAATTTTACCGTTCCGCCAGACTTGACCCCAAACAATCGCGCGATATTCACGTTTCACCGTACGTGCTTGCAACTGCCGAACCAAGCTCGTCTGCGCCTCTAGCGTTTTTGCAACAACAAGTAAGCCAGTCGTTTCTTTATCTAAGCGATGCACGATGCCACAACGCGCGACATCTGAAAGACTAGGGTCGTAATAAAGGAGTGCATTGAGCAATGTTCCACCCCAATTCCCCGCTGCTGGATGGACCACTAAACCAGCAGGTTTATTAATTACCAAAATAGCATCGTCCTCATACACAATATTCAAAGGAATATTTTCTGGCATAAATGCATTTTCTTTTAGATTAGGCGGTTGATTCACCACGACTTTCTCGCCGCCCCAAATTTTGGTTTTTGCAACCACGTTAGCACCATCAACCGTAACTAAGCCTTCTTTTATCCAGGCTTGCAAACGGCTTCTAGAGTGTTCAGGCAGCATCTGCTGCAAAGCCAAATCAATACGCTGACCGCCTAAGCTTTGAGGAATAGTGAGTGCTTCAATTGTAGTTTGTGTCATTTTGAGATGTATATTTTATTGATGCTTCAGTTATATAATGCTTAAGTTATAATAGTGCAAACATAATTTGGCAGGTCTTCTAGTGAAACGTATTTTACCGCTTATTCAGTCTTTATTTTTAGCTTTATTGATAAGCAGCGTCTTTAGTGGATGCGCAATTTTCGGAGCCCCTACCGAATTAGACGAAACTAAAGGTTGGCCAGCCGAACGCATTTATGAAGCTGGCGCACTTGCCATGACTGATAAAGATTACGACAAGGCATTAGGTTATTTTAAAAAATTGGAATCTCGATTTCCTCATGGCAAATATGCAACACAAGCAAAACTAGAAATTATTTATGCTAACTTTAAGAAAAACGACCCTGTTTCTACCCTTGTTGCTGCAGACCGCTTTATTAAAATACACCCAAATCATCCGAATATTGATTACGCCTACTACCTAAAAGGCTTAGCAACATTTAATGAGCGAGGAATAGTTGAAAAATTAACCAAACAAAACATTAACGACCGCGACCCTAAAGCCCTCAAATTATCTTTCGCAGCGTTTAAAGACCTTACCGACCGTTATCCCAAAAGCCGTTATTACAAAGATGCTTCGCAACGCATGGTATATATTGTTAATACTTTAGCACAGCATGAAATGCACGTCGCACGTTATTACATGGATCTAAAAGCTTATTTAGCCGCCCTTAATCGCGCCAAATACGTATTAGAATACTATCCAAAATCACAGGCTGTCGAAGAAGCGCTGATGACGATGGTAAGCGCTTATGATTATATGGATTTAACTGATTTAAAAGAAGACTCTATTCGCGTACTCAAAACCAACTACCCAGAAAATCCATTGATTAATGGAAGATTAGTGCAAGAAGAGCGCGTATGGTGGAAGTTCTGGGAAAGTTTATAACCACATCAAGTAGCTCAACACTGAGTATTAGGCTTATCTTTTTTTGTTCTCTTGGTCTTTTTTGGATTTCAATTCTGCGCGTCGCTCAGTCTTACGTTTACGCATCGTCACAATACCTTCACCAGCTTTACGTTTATCACGATCAGCATACGGGTTATCCCCTTGCTTGAACTGCACTCGAAGCGGCGTACCTACCAATTGAAATGTTTTACGAAAAACACCTTCTAAAAATCGCTTATAGCTGTCTTTAATCCCACTAATATGTGCGCCATGCACAATGACAATTGGCGGATTAACACCGCCTTGATGTGCATAGCGCAATTTTGGTCGAATGCCTTTACTAACTGGCGGTTGGTGTTGAGCGACTGCATCCGATAATACTCTAGTAATTTGTGGGGTTGATAGATTAACAAACGCTGCTTTAAAGGCACCATCAACTGAGTCAAATAACTCTGGCAAGCCTTTTTTACGTAGGGCAGAAATATAATGAAACTTAGCAAAATCCAAGAAAACTAATTTTCGATCAATTTCTTTTTTAATCCAATCGCGTTCATCTTCTTTCAAGCCATCCCATTTATTAACGGCAACCACTAATGCACGCCCTGCATCTAAAATATAAGCAGCAACATGGGCATCTTGCTCAGTAATTCCCTCTTGCGCATCAACAACCAAAATAGCAACATTGGCATCTTCAATGGCTTGCATGGTTTTCACCACTGAGAATTTTTCTACTGCTTCAAAAACACGTCCACGTTTACGCACACCTGCGGTATCAATAAAAGTATAGGTTTTGCCTTCTCGCTCTAAATCCACATAGATAGAATCGCGCGTGGTTCCCGCTTCATCAAATGCAATCATGCGATCTTCGCCCAACAGCGCATTCACCAGTGTTGATTTACCCACATTAGGACGTCCAACGATGGCAATCTTAGGAATATTCTTTTGTTTGCTCTCTTCCTCTTCAGGCGCAGGGAAGTTTTCTAATGCTAACTCAATTAAATCTTTTACGCCTTCGCCATGTGCTGATGAAATAGAGAGTGGATCACCTAGGCCTAACGCATAAAAATCAGCTGTGACAACCGCTCTTTGCATACCCTCTGTTTTATTAACGACCAACAAAACAGGGCGCTGTGATTTTCTAAGCTTATCTGCAATCGTATATTCTTCAGGTGTTAGTCCCGCGCGAGCATCTACGATAAATAAAACTAAATCAGCTTCATCAATAGCTAACAATGTTTGGCGGGCCATTTCTTTCAAAATGCCTGTTTCAGCCGTTGGTTCAAAGCCACCAGTGTCGATTACCAGATAAGGCTTACTTGCTCCAATACCACGACCATAGTGTCGATCTCTGGTTAACCCTGGCAGATCAGCAACAAGCGCATCACGACTTTTGGTTAGACGGTTAAATAATGTGGATTTGCCGACATTGGGTCGACCAACTAATACAATGGTAGGTAACATGATTATTGCGACTTCGGTAAAACAATACCTGGTCCACTAACGCCTTCTTGTGTTTCGGGGGATAAAAGCGGTTTTTGCTTTTGGAATAAAATACTACGTGATGGCTCTTTAGCACTTTCACTTGTTTGCGGTTCTGACTCGCTCTCTTCAGCTTCGCTTTCTTTAATCAGTGACGGTGCTTGAGGGGATTCAATCGACTTCGAAACCGCCGAACCTTCTATACTTAGCGCATATAAGCCACCATTTCGCGTATCAGCAATCAGCTCTGAAGGCGAATTGCCCGCAATTAAGGACATCACCGCATTATCGCCAACTTGAATACGCGCTGCAAACTGACCATTTTCTATATTGATAAAATGCACATAACCTTCTAAATCGCCAACAGCAACAAAACCATCTAATACTAAAGGGGCTGTTAATCGCCTGTTAAGCAAATCGCCTTGTCGCCAAAACGTTTTGCCGGTTACATCATGAAGCGCGTAAAAAGACCCCAATGCATGTGAAACATACAATTTGTTATCACTGGCAGTCATGCCCGTATAACTAGAAATCTCTCTAGTCCACATTACTTGTCCGCTACGGCGATCAACAGCGGCAATACGACCCTGATAAGCAACGGCATAGACAACAGGGCCGACAACAACAGGTAAGCTTGTAATATCAGATATGCGCTCAATCTCTGTTACCCCTTTTGGCGTAGAAACCGTTGCTTCCCATAGTAGTTGACCACTATCTGCGTTGAGCGCAATCATTTTACCGCCTGAAAAGCCAGCGTAAACTGCTCCGCTATCGACAACAATTCCTGCACTACTTCTTAAACTCAGTGCTGGCACTTTCCGAGTGTAAACCCATTTACGCACCCCATCGGCGGCATCTAATCCATAAATATGATTATCGCCGCAACGGACAAATACTTTACCTTCAAAATATCGTGGAGCACTCAATATCTCGCTTGACACATGTGATTTCCAAAGAAGCTTACCATTCACATCATAAGCCAACACATTACCTCTACTGGTGCCAACTAGAACCAAACCACCGCCGAATCCTACGCCACCACTAACAGGCTCCTCCGTCTCAATACGCCATTCTTGCTTGCCATTATCTGCATTTAATTTAGTCAACTCACCTTTTGCATTAGCAGCATAAACGAATCCTGCGTTTAGCACTGGCGTATAATCATATTCACCTGTATTGCCCAATGCATTCGACCAATTTAACTTCACTTTATTGGTCTCAGTAATCACTGGCAACTCTGCAGGTATATCCAACAACTCACGACCGAAAAGCTTATCCGTCATATCTAGTCTTAGCTCTGTCAACGTGCTACAGCCTGTCAACAACAGCACACTGAGGATAAGGTAACGCTTTAATATTTCAATAATCATGAAAAAACTCACCTAGCTCCCAAGTGACTCAAGCTTTTGCTTTGTAAACAAATATAAGCGTCCTTCGGAATCTAAATTAGCTAATGCCTCTGAATATACTTTTTTTGCTTCATCAATTTTACCTTGCGCCAATAAAATATCCCCTTGCAAGTCTTGTTTCAGCCCAACATAACCAGAATCAAAATCACCCGCCAATGCTTTTTCTGCACCAACATAATCTTTACCGTCTAGTAATATTCTAGCCAACTGTAAACTGGCAATCGCTTTAATCGGCGTTTCTATAGCATTCGCTTTCGCCCATTCTAATTGCGTTTTTGCACCATCAATATCACCTGCACTAAACTGACTTTTAGCGCGCATCACTACCGCTCTAGCCGCATATGGCGTTCGCGCATAATCCGTCATTAATTTACTAGTCATCTCGTTTATTTCTGCTAATTTACTTGAATCTAATTGACCTAAGGTTTGATAGATTGCAGAAGCCTCTACTGCTTTTTTATGCATAAAATATTGATAACCTTGCCAAACAGAATAAGCAATGATTCCCGCCAAAACTAGATTAATAGTCAGCTTGCCATACTTATTCCACCATAACTTAACTTCATCTAACTGTTCTTGATCATCTAAATCTAATGCCATTATTTATCCTATAATACTGATTATTAAAATGATTATCTATTACAACCCAATTAACTTTTGTCCAGGAATTGCTTTTAGCAAGTCTCGTGTGTAGCTTTGCTGTGGCGATTCATAAATGGTATTCACATCACCTTGCTCCACTATTTTTCCTTTATTCATGATGACCATTTCATCAGCAACATGTCTGACCACACGCAAGTCGTGTGTGATGAAAATATAGCTTAGCTGCATTTCCTGCTGTAAGGTTTTCAATAACAGTAAAATCTGCGCTTGTACTGACACATCTAACGCTGAAACAGGCTCATCACAGACCACCACTTCTGGTTCAAGGACTAATGCACGCGCAATACCAATCCGCTGCCGCTGTCCCCCAGAAAACTGATGCGGATATTTCTTTACATCATCCGCTTGCAAACCGACACGTTCTAACATTTGCTGCACTTTTTGCAAACGCTCATTAGCGTTACCCAAACCATGCACAATCAAGCCTTCTGCAACTATTTCACCGACGCGCATGCGTGGGTTCAACGAAGCAAAAGGATCTTGAAACACCATTTGTAAGTTTTTACGCGCTTGACGTAAAGCCTTACTATCCAATTTGGCGAGCGACTGTCCTTTAAACAACACTTCACCGCTATCAAAAGGATGCAATTGTAACAGACATCGCGCTAAAGTAGACTTGCCACTGCCAGATTCGCCAACAACTGCTAATGTTGAACCTTTTTTTAAGGCAATACTCACGTCATCTAATGCATTAATTGTAGCCTGTCCAAAACCAAAACTCCCACTACGCTGCTTATATTGCTTAACTAAGTGACGCGCTTCAAGAATAACCGTTGTGTCTTGCATTATATTGACACCTCATTTGTCTTTAACCATGCGTAATCAATTGGTTTTAGTACTTTTTTTCCTTCCACATCTGGCACGCAGTCCAGTAATGCTTTGGTATAAGGATGTTGTGGATTTTCTAACACTTGTTTTTTAGGACCAGCTTCAACAATTTCACCTTTAAACATCACAATTACATCATCGGCAATATCAGAAACAACGCCAAAATCATGCGTTATAAATAACATTGCCATTTTCATACGGTTTTTTAACTCATCTAATAATGTCAGAATTTGTGCCTGCACAGTCACATCTAACGCAGTCGTTGGCTCATCTGCAATCAATAAAGCAGGCTCACAAGCAATACTCATTGCAACCATCACGCGCTGACGCTGACCGCCCGATAATTCATCTGGATAGCTATTTGCGCGTTCAGCTGGAATACCAACTTGCGTGAGCAACGTCGCAACTTTTGCCTTTAATGCATCCCCTTTTAACCCCTTGTGCGCAGTGAGTACTTCTCCAATTTGAAAACCCACTGTTAACACAGGATTTAATGAGGTCATTGGCTCTTGAAAAATCATGCCTATTTGCGCGCCTCTTATTTTCCGCATTGCTTTATTATCTAAGGTCGTTAAATCAATACCATTGAAAAAAACATGGCCGCTAGCAAGCAGTTGATTGGACAGCAAACCCATAATGGTTAACGCAGTTAAACTCTTACCACTACCTGATTCACCAACGATGCAAGTCGTTCTACCAGCCGATAATTTAAACGAAGCGTCTTTGACCAATAAGCGTTCAGGCGCTTTTTTGAGTGCCACATTTAAATGTTCTATGCTTAAAATATCAGTCATCAGATTATAGTCACGTTTCTAGTTAGGCTTATTAAATGTTATAAACGACGGTCACAACAACACGTGCTGCTTTATCAATGATCGATTTATCATAAACACCGCCGTAATCGCGGTCGCTATTGTCGGCACCACCAACAGATAAAATATGAAAAGCAACTTGCTTGTTTGCGCAACGTCAACCAACGCTTCTGCTTGCGTCTGGCTAGCAACTAAAAAATGAATAGTCCATTCAGCGTCATCAGCTTTAATTGACTTCTCTGCTAAGCCTTTAACCACATCACTTTGCTGACCAACGACGGTTCGTTTAGCATGCACGCCTAGTATACAAGCTACACTGACCATGCCAATTACAAGCGACAATCCAAGCACGGTCATTGCGTTCAAAAAGCGCTTGTTTTCAGTCATGTCAACCGCTCACTTTTTCGAACACTTGTGCTAATTGGTAACGTTGTTGCTCACCTTGTGCCAGCATTGGCTTTAATGAAATTTCACCCGACGCCATTTCATCTTCACCCAAAATTGCCGCAAAGCGGGCGCCACTTCTATCGGCTTTTTTCATTTGTGATTTAAAACTACCACCGCCAGTATGCAGCACAACAGACAGTCCTTGACTACGTAAAGTTTCCGCTATGTTAAACGCTTTTGCTTCAGCGAGCTCACCAACATTGACTAAATAAAGATCAGGTGCATTATTGGCTGTCACACCATACTCTTGCATTAACAAAAATACGCGCTCTAAACCAATAGCAAAACCGCAAGCTGGTGTTGACTTGCCGCCCAGTTTTTCCACTAAAGTATCGTAGCGGCCACCGCCAGCAATCGTGCCCTGCGCGCCTAGTTTAGTCGTTACCCATTCAAATACGGTGCGATTATAATAATCCAAGCCTCGCACTAAACGATGATTCACCACATAAACGATGCCTGCATCCGTTAATCGCTCGCAAAGTTTTTCAAAATGCGCTTTGCTAGCCTCACCTAAACAATCCATTAGCTTTGGCGCGGCTTCACACATGGCTTGCATACGTGGGTTTTTAGTATCAAGAATTCTTAAAGGATTGGTATGCAAACGACGCATTGCCTCGTCATCTAATACATCAGTATGCTGTGCAAAATAGGCAATTAAGGTTTGACGATAAGCAGATCGCTCATCAGCATCACCAATACTATTAATTTGTAACTCAACATCAGCAATCCCTAATTCACGCCACAATCGTGCTAATAACACGATTTGTTCTGCATCCACATCTGGTCCATCAAAGCCAAACGCTTCACACCCGACTTGATGAAATTGACGTTGACGGCCTTTTTGCACGTTCTCATGTCTAAACATCGGCCCGATGTACCATAAACGCTGTGGGCCGTTGTAAGTCAAATTCTGCTCAATCACAGCACGTACGCACCCAGCCGTTCCTTCTGGGCGCAATACTAACTTGTCGCCATTCAGTTGATCTTCCCATGCATACATTTCTTTTTCGACAATATCGGTATGCTCGCCTACGCTGCGCACAAATAGCTCTGTTGGCTCGACTAATGGCATACGAATATTGTTATAGCCATATTGGGCTAATACTTTGCGTGCGACATCTTCTAACTTAAACCAAAGCGGTGTCGCTTCTGGCAAGATATCGTAGAAACCTTTAATAGATTGGAATTGGGTTTTTTGACTCATTAAGCTAACTAACTGGTTGAATTGGTATGACTTTAGGTTGAACTTGCTGACGTAATTTACCACCTTCAGCATAGTTATTTTTTACATAATTTTCCACAAGCGCTTGAAACTCTTGCGCAATATGATCGCCTTTTAACGTCACTGTTTTTTCACCATCGACAAAAACAGGCGCCACAGGTGTTTCGCCAGTGCCGGGTAAACTAATGCCGATATTGGCTAACTTAGATTCTCCAGGCCCATTAACAACGCATCCCATTACTGCAACACTCATATCAGCCACACCGGGATAAGCACTACGCCATATCGGCATTTGTTGGCGCAAATAGGATTGAATTTGCATGGCTAATTCTTGAAAATAAGTAGAAGTTGTTCGACCACAACCTGGGCAAGCAGTGACTAACGGTGTAAATGAACGAATCCCCATCGTTTGCAGAATCTCTTGGGCAACGACTACTTCTTTTGTGCGTGATTCGTTGGGCTCTGGTGTTAAACTCACTCGGATTGTATCGCCAATGCCTTCTTGTAAGATTAACGACAACGCCGCAGTTGATGCAACAATACCTTTAGAACCCATACCAGCTTCAGTTAACCCTAAATGTAACGGATAATCGCAACGACTGCTGAGCTCACGATATACAGATACAAGATCTTGTACGTTACTGACTTTGCAGGAAATAATAATTTGGTTTGGATCCAACCCAATTTCAACAGCCTGTTGCGCACTTTCTAATGCAGATTGTATCAACGCTTCTTTCATTAACGCATCTGATGAAAGCGGTTTTGGTAATTTCGCATTATCATCCATCATTTGCGCCATTTTGGCTTGATCTAAACTACCCCAATTCACGCCGATACGAACGGCTTTTTGATAAGTAATCGCCGCTTCTACCATGCTAGCAAACTGCTCATCACGCTTGCTACCTTTGCCTACATTACCTGGATTAATCCGGTATTTAGCAAGTGCTTTAGCACAATCTGGATAAGCTTGTAATAACTTATGGCCGTTGTAATGAAAATCACCGACTAATGGGACATTGCAACCCATGGCATCTAAACCTAGTCGAATAGTACTAACCTGCGCCGCAGCCTCAGGCGAATTGACCGTAATGCGCACCACTTCACTGCCTGCTTGCCATAGCGCATAGACTTGCTCAATTGTGCTTTTAGCGTCTGCAGTATCAGTGTTCGTCATACTTTGCACGACAACTGGGGTACAAACGGTACCGTATAAGCCACCACCAACGGCGACATGGCCTACCATTACTTGTCGTGTATTTTTACGCATGATTTAACGAAATCTCTAAACTTAATATCATGAATGGATATTGATCACTAAGGATTTAATCGCACGCGTGCAATATTAAGACGCGTGTAAGGTGCCAAGCTAATCGGTTTTCCATCAACAATCAGCGTTGCACCATTTGCATTGCCTACCGTAACTTCTGATGGCTGCTCAATTTCAATAATGTCGCGGTTACCTGCATACAATGTTTTGTTGTAAACCTCGTCCCCTGATTTATTGACGATGCTTATCCAGGTTTCTTGTGTTGCATTAAATTCGAATCTGATAGCTTTTTTTGCAGTGATCTTTTCCGCATCGTTTTGTGGCTCAGCAACTGCTTCTATTTCTGCACCAATTTCATTCTCAGCCGCAACAGAATTGACTGTAGACTGCGCAATAGCAACATCAGTCTCAGCAATCTCATCGGTCATTTCCTGCGTATCAATTGCAGCCAATTCACCCTCTTGGGCGTTCATCTGCAGTGTTGCCTCTGCTGGTAACATCTCAGCAATCACTGGCGTCTGGTTAATTGCGTCAGGCTTTTGAATATATTGCTGATAAAAAAACCACACGCCCAAACCCAACAAAAATAATATCGCCCATATTAAATAACGTAGACTAGTTGATTTTCTATCGTCTGATATCTTCATATTAATACCGCGACCAACCGTATAAGCATACTGCTCTTTTTTTGGCATTAACTCAGCATAGGCCGCTAATATTGGCTCCGCTGGTATTTTCAGCAATTTGGCGTAATTACGAATAAACCCTTTAACGATGGTCGGCTCAGGCAAAACAGCAAAGTTATTATTTTCTAACGCTTCAATTTGCGCATTCCCCATGCGCAACTGTTTTGCAACTGCTTGCGTAGAAATATCTTGTTCTATACGGCTTGCGCGCAAAGCGCCTCCACATTGATCATGCGCATTTTGCGCAAGACAATCACTAGCTGCGTCAGCCAATAAACCCTCGGCTTCTACTTCAACCATCTCTGATTTAGTCTCCATTTCAACATTTTCTTTGGGGGCCTTATGCTTCAAATGAGCGGCTCCTACCCCAACCTCTTCATCTGTTTTAAGTTTACGTGCCATTTCAAACCCTTATAGAAATAACCAGTTTGCATTACATCACCTCAATCGGAATAAACTTTGCACTACGATTGGTTTTATCCAATACTTTGCCAGCTAATTGACCGCAAGCAGCATCAATATCTTCACCGCGTGTTCTACGGACTGTGACTATATAACCTGCGTTCATTAAAATATCTTTAAACACACGAATATGGTTAGGCGTAGAGGTGCCGTAACCACTATTAGGGAAAGGATTGAATGGAATTAAATTAAATTTACAAGGCACATTTTTAACCACATTTAATAATTGATGTGCATGCTCAACCGTGTCATTAATGCCATCTAACATTACATATTCAAATGTAACAAAGTCACGAGGCGCTTTAACTAAATAGCGCTCACAAGCAGCCATGAGTTCTTTAATCGGATATTTTTTATTGATTGGCACAATCACGTCGCGCAATGCATCATTTGGCGCATGCAAAGACACGGCCAGCGCAACGGGACAATCTTCTTTCAGTCTGTCCATTTGCGGTACTAAACCACTGGTCGATAACGTCACGCGTCTGCGACTTAAACCATATCCATGATCATCCAACATAATCTGCACAGCAGAAACAACATTGTCGTAATTAGCGAGCGGCTCACCCATCCCCATCATCACGACATTTGAAATAATGCGGTCGGTTGGCGCCAACATATCGTAGCCGTCCACTTTTCGTAAAGATTGATTCGCAATCCAAAGCTGTCCAATAATTTCAGACACCGTTAAATTGCGGTTAAATCCTTGCCGTCCTGTACTACAAAACGTGCATTCCAAAGCACAACCTACTTGGCTAGAAATACACAAAGTGCCGCGATCATCTTCTGGAATAAACACCGTTTCAACACTGCTATTAGTCCCGTCTTTTAGATTATTAGCGCCAATTAACCATTTGCGCGTTCCATCGTCAGACGCTTGCTCCAATTGCACTTCAGGCAAATTAAAACTGGTTTCATTAGCCAACTTCTCTCGCAACACTTTAGCAATATCGGTCATCTGATCTAAGTCAGTTACGCCATAATGATAAACCCATCGCATCAATTGCTTGGCGCGAAAAGGCTTCTCGCCGATACTGATAAAGTAATCGGCGAGTTGCTGTTGATTAAAATTGAGTAAGTTAGTCAACTTTTACCTAAATTAATTTAAGAGTCAATTAAGCTATTGCATTAACCGAAGAAATATTTAATTTCAGTTGCAGCGTTTTCAGCTGAATCTGAACCATGCACAGCATTTGCATCAATACTTTCTGCAAAATCAGCACGAATCGTACCAGCAGCCGCTTCTTTAGGATTAGTTGCGCCCATCAAATCTCGGTTTTTTAATACAGCGCCTTCACCCTCAAGCGCTTGAATCATTACAGGACCAGAAATCATGAATTTAACTAAATCTGCAAAGAAAGGACGCTCTTTATGCACAGCATAAAAACCTTCTGCTTCTGCTTGTGAAAGTTGCGCCATTTTGGCTTTGATAATTTTTAAACCCGCGCTTTCAAAACGGGTGTAAATTTGACCAATCACGTTTTTTGCCACTGCGTCTGGTTTGATAATACTAAGGGTGCGCTCTACTGCCATGTTAACTCCAAAAAATTTAATAAAAAATCACAAAAAAATGAACAACTTATAAAAGTGCTACAGTAACATTTTTAGTTATTTTAATAAACCAATAAGATTATTTTTTCAGCCTACAATAAATAGCTATATTATGTTGTTAATGGTGTTTTGTAGAAAACGCATCCAGCAATGATGATTGACTTAAATAGCAACTATCTCCTGATAGTTTTTTTGCAAAATCACATTAAGTATGGCAAAATTTATAATCACTAAATTGATTCTATTTCACTAATGCTACTTCATCAGAAATAAGGGATTTCATGAAAAAAGAGCCGCTATATATCGTATGGAACCAAAAGCAAGCAATCAATGTGCCTATTATTGATGAACAGCATCATGCAATTGTGGCAGCAATCAACTCTTTGTATTTTTTTATCACTCAGGGCTGGGGGCTGTCTGCATTAAGCCCAACCCTTAAAATCATTAAAGCAACTATCGGTTTTCATTTAAAAACTGAAGAAGGCATTTTAGAGAAGTTAGGCGCAAACCACGAAATTTTACATGAACATAGCAATATTTTTAATACTTTTTCGCTTAATGCAGACATCTCAATTAAAGAAGCTATCATTGAGCAAGACCCAATGATTTTACTTAAATTTTTACGTGATTGGTGGTTGCAACACCGCAATGAAGATCACCCAGATTATGCAAAAACACTGTCTACCATCACCGTCACTGAAGATGAGTATTGATTTAATCAAACAATTAACATGATTTTTAAGATTATTGCTTATAAACAAAGCATGATTTCTTTGCTTGTTAGGTTATTTGAAAGTATCTGTGTTGAATTATGATAGGTGACTACACAAACATATAAACAAACAAAAGACTACTTGAAAATAGTACCGGATGCAAAAATCAATAGACAGTAACTTTATAAAAACGACATGTCCTTCCTGCGGCTTACTCTGTGATGATATTTTAATCGGAACCTTTCCAGATACGATTGAAAATGCGTGTCAAAAAGGGATTGCTTTTTTTACCCAAAAAAAATCACCAATCACACCCTCTATTGCAGGAAAACCTGCCACTCTAACCCAAGCCATCGCGCATACTATTGATATTCTAAAAACTGCCAAGAACCCAATTTTTGCTGGATTAAGTACAGATTTAGCAGGATTTAGAGCTGTTTTTCACACGGCGCAACAATTCAAAGCGCCAATGATGCATATGAATGCGCAGAGTACTTGGCGCAATACAAAAGTATTGCAAAGCACAGGTTGGCAGACGACGACATTAATGGAAGTGAAAAATCGCGCGGATGTGATTGTTTGTATTGGTACGGATGTAATTAGCCATAATCCACGTTTTTTTGAACGCAATGTTTGGAATAAACAAGCATTGTTTACTGACCCGCAAGCACGCGATGTTATTTATTTAGGTGGTGAAAATTTAGAGACCAGTGCTGGCGTTTCGCCTAGCGGCAAGAAGCCAATGGTCTTACCTTGCAAGACAGAATCACTACCCAAAATCACTGCGGCCTTGCGCGCTTTGATTCAAAACAAACCACTTAACGCTACCACTATCGCTGGCATTGCTGTTAAAGACTTAAAAATTATTGCAGAACGTTTAAAGCAAGCCAATTATGCTGTGTTGATTTGGGTGGCGAAAGATTTAAATTTTGCCCATGCTGAACTGACGATACAAAATATTACCGAAAGTGTTGTCGCTTTAAATACAAAAAGCCGCGCAATGGGTTTGGCGCTTGGCGGCAGCGATGGCGATACCACTGTTAATTATGCGCACACTTGGTTGAGTGCATTAGCGCCAGGTGAACAGGATGTTAACCAACATGATGCGATGGTTTGGATTAATAGTTTTAGTCCTGAAAAACCAATGCCAACAACAGCGTCGCCAACGATTGTGATTGGTAACAGCAACTTGCAATTTACAACACCGCCAGCGGTGTTTATCCCTATCGCAACCCCTGGCTTAGATTGCTCAGGCACTTTATTTAGAGTAGATTCTTCTATCGTTTTACCGCTCAAACAAACACGAGAAAGCACCTTGCCAACGCTGGCTGAAGTGATGACACAATTGGATGCATTATTAACATGATTACCTTGCTCAAAAATGCAAAGCTATACGATCCCGCGCATCAAAAAAATGGCGTCAAAGAAGATATTTATATCCGTAATGGCCATATTATTGCTAAACCCAGCAACACAGAAAAGATTAACAAAACCATTGATTTAAACGGAAAAGTCGTGATGGCTGGCGCGATTGATATGCATAGTCATATTGGTGGTGGCAAAGTTAATATCGCGCGCATGATGTTGCCTGAATATCAAGAGGCACTGAGATACTCAGAACCTGAAGCACATATTTGTGGCCCACATTGTGCCCATCATGCAACGCCAAGCACCATCGCAACGGGCATGCGCTACATAGAAATGGGTTATACCGCCGCGTTTGAACCTGCGGTTTTAGCCATTAATGCTCGCCAAGCGCATTTGGAAATGGGTGATACGCCGATGATTGATAAAGGCGGCTATACCATGTTAGGCAACGACGATTATTTTTTGCGCTTATTAAGCGAAAAAGCCGATCAAAAAACCATTAATGATTATGTCGCATGGACGATTAATGCAACGCAAGCCATTGGGGTTAAAGTCGTCAATCCAGGTGGCATTTCGGCTTTTAAGTTTAATCAGCGCCGTTTAGATTTAGATGAAAACAATGCGCATTATCAAATTTCACCGCGTCAAATTTTACAAAGCTTAAGCCGCGCCGTCCATGATATTGGTATAGCGAAACCGCTACATGTACATTGTAATAACTTGGGTGCGGCTGGTAACTTTCAAACCACGCTGGATACCATGGGCGCGAGTGATGGCATTCCGATGCATTTAACCCATATTCAGTTTCATAGCTATGCAGCAGAAGGCGATAAAAAGTTTTCTTCCGCTGCGGCACAAATTGCTGAGGCTTTGAATAAAAATAAACACATCACCGCAGACGTTGGACAAATTCTATTTGGTCAAACGGTTACCGCATCAGGCGACAACATGATGCAACATTTAAATACCAAGTATGCAAATCCAAAAAAATCCGTGATTATGGATATTGAATGCGATGCTGGCTGCGGCGTTGTACCCTTTAAATATCGCGATGAAAATTATGTGAATGCTTTGCAATGGGCAATAGGCTTGGAAATATTTTTAAGTGTAGAAGATCCATGGCGCATCTTCATTACAACCGACCATCCAAATGGCGCACCATTTACTTGTTATCCGCATTTAATCCGTTTATTAATGGATAAACCATTTAGAGATGAAGCATTTGCAAAACTCAATTTAGATGCGCAAGCCATGAGTAATTTAACGTCGCTTGAGCGTGAATATAGTTTGTATGACATTGCGACGATGACACGTGCTGGTGCAGCCAAGTTGATTGGTTTAGGTGACCGCGGTCATTTGGGTGTTGGTGCGGCGGCGGATATAACCGTGTATACCGAGCAAGATGATAAAGAAGCGATGTTTAGCAAACCAAGTTATGTGTTTAAAGATGGTGAATTAGTAGTCAAAGATGGTGAAATCATTAAAGTGGTTTGGGGTAAAACACATACAGCAAAACCAGCTTATGATCAAAACATTGAAAAAGGTTTAAAAGATTATTTCGATAAATACCATACCATTCAATTAGATAACTTTAAAATTAGCAATGATGAAATCGCACAAGATGGACGTAATCAAGTCATTAATCACACAAAATAACGATTTATCAAAATAACGAACCAGACCAAATGAAGCTAAACGGCGTATCAATAGACGACACCTTTGCAGAAGCATTTAATATGCGCGGCACACGCGTATTCATTACCGCACAAAACTTGAAATGGGCCTATCACGCAGCCAATGCCATGACTGGCTTTTCTACTAGCGTGATTGGCTGTGGTGTCGAGGCTGGTATTGAGCGTGAACTGTTAGCATCTGAAACACCAGATGGACGACCTGGGGTCAGTATTCTTATGTTTGCGATGGGCAGTTCTGTCTTAATGAAGCAACTAGAAACGCGCATGGGACAATGCGTATTAACTTGTCCTACTGCGGCTGCCTTTTCAGGCATTGATAGTGAAGACCAAATTAGCTTAGGTAAAAATCTGCGTTACTTTGGTGATGGTAATCAAATATCAAAGTTGCTACCTAATGCTAAAGGGGAAAACAAACGGTATTGGCGAATTCCCGTCATGGATGGCGAATTTCTTACCCAAGAAACAACAGGTATGGTACGTGCGATTGGTGGCGGTAATTTTTTAGTATTAGGTCAAAGCCAGCCGCAAGTATTGGCCGCATGCGAAGCCGCGATTGAAGCGATGAAAAAACTGCCGAATGTGATTATGCCTTTCCCTGGTGGCGTGGTACGTTCGGGTTCTAAAGTGGGTAGCAAATATCCAAAGATGTTTGCGAGCACCAATGATGCATTCTGCCCTACTCTAAAAGGTGCTGTTAAATCAGAGTTGAGTGACGATATTGAAAGCGTAATGGAAATTGTGATTGATGGATTGACATTTGAAGACATCGCGCTATCCATAAAAGTGGGTATTGAAGCCGCGTGTGCTTTAGGCCCACACAATGGTATTAAACGAATTTCCGCAGGTAATTATGGCGGCAAACTTGGTCCGCATCTGTTTAAATTACATGACATTCTCAATGGCAATTTATCATCAGAGGTAGAAAAAGCATGAGCGCATTAACATTCACCTTTAAAGATGCTGTTAATCGTATTATCGACTGCAAAAAGCTGACCCCCGATTATTTGCAAGGTAAAACAATAGACACTATTTTATCTATTGCATTAAGCAGTCAGCTAACAGTGGCTGACGTATTTGACGTGCAAGGCAATGATGCGGCAACACTGGTTTTTAAAAATACAACATCGCAAATGCATTACATCGGTTATCGCATGAAAACTGGCAGCATTATGATCGAAGGTGATGCGGGCAATTTCACAGGTGCAGAAATGCAAGGTGGTACTTTGATATGCAAAGGTAGTACTAGCGAACGCACTGGCGATAACATGCGCCGTGGCTTATTGCTAATAGAAGGTAATACTGGCGATTATTGCGCCTCGAATATGCGCGCAGGAACACTTGGTATATTAGGCAGCACAAGCGCTTATTTAGGTTATGGCATGAAGCGCGGCACCTTATTATTGTCACAAAATCCCATCGAACAGGCGACTTGGTTAGATTGCGGCTTACACACGCTGCCTTTCTTAAATTTACTATATCAATCGTTTCAAAGGCTTGATACCCAATTTGCACAATTAAATAATCAACGTGTAAGACGCTGGATGGGTGACGTTTCTGGTCTAGGCAAAGCGGAAATATTGGTTTTACAAGCTTAAATAACAACGCCCCATTACATTGATTCATCTGATATGAATCAAATCGATTCAATCAAAATAATGTTAACATTTCATTTTTATTGTTTAGTGTTATCTCTCCATGGACCAATTTCTAACCGCCGCGCTCTATAAATTTGTCAGTCTGTCTGACTACCAAGCACTGCAAAAACCGATTCTAGCCTTTTGTGTAAAACATAATATCAAGGGTACGTTGCTGCTTGCACTAGAAGGCATTAATGGCACGATTGCGGGCAAGCCTGAAGATATCCATGCTGTCTTAGACTATCTTCGTCAAGATGCTCGTTTCAGCGATTTAGAACATAAAGAATCTTATGCCGATAGCCATCCGTTTTATCGCATGAAAGTTAAGCTAAAAAAAGAAATTGTGACGATGGGCGTAGCAGGTGTTAACCCAAATAACGTCGTTGGTACTTATGTTAAACCAGAAGATTGGAATGCCTTAATCAGTGATCCAGATATTATTTTGTTAGATACGCGTAATGATTACGAAACGCATATTGGCACCTTTAGAGGAGCGATTGATCCAAAAACGACGACATTTAGAGAGTTCCCAGCCTTTGTAGAACAAAACCTAGATAAAACTAGACATAAAAAAGTCGCGATGTTTTGTACTGGTGGTATTCGTTGTGAAAAAGCATCGTCTTATATGAAGCAGCAAGGTTTTGAAGCCGTTTACCACTTACAAGGCGGCATCCTAAAATATTTGGAAACCGTACCAGAGGAAGAGAGCTTGTGGGAAGGCGAATGCTTTGTATTTGACCAACGTGTTGGTGTAAAACATGGGCTAGCTGTTGGTCATTATGATCAATGCTACGCATGCCGCATGCCACTGTCTCAAGAGGAAATGAATAGTGAGCAATATACCGCTGGCATTTCATGCCCACATTGCTACGATAAAACTTCAGAAGAGAAAAAGGCGGCGTTAACTGAACGTCAAAAACAAGTGGTGTTAGCTAAACAACGTGGCCAAGCGCACATCGGTGCAGCGATTGGTTCGGTCGTCAAAAAAGATAGGTAACCAATTACTCAATCACCATTCTTCCGTTGAGTGCTTGTATTGGTCGATTATTGTCTTGTCGTATAACTTCTTTAAAAGCATCGATTTGTCGTTTTGAAACAGTCATTGGTGCTTTCATTACTACCCAAACAACGCCTTCGCTACACGGCGGCGTGGTGAGAGAGCCGCTAAAACGATAATACTCTTTTTGTCTTGGCATTAATTCACCAGCCAACACTGAGCCACTCAATTTTGTTGGTTTGCCTTTTCTTTTAGGCATTTGACTCCACAATTTCGCAATGGCTTTACTTTCATTCCCTTCTTCATACATCACGGCTAATATCGCCAAATTACCATTAGCATCAGCATGTAAAAATTGCGCTTCCAATGGAAAAGACTTACCCATTATTTGATTCTCACTTGGTGCATGAAAAGTAACTTGTTTCATTTGATACATCAGTCCATCAATAACTAATACATTTCCAGGCTTAAAGTCTGCCAGAACAGTCTGACCATTATTCACAATATCAGCCGCTGGAAATCGCTGGAATGTTTTGAGTGGCTTTGGCGCAGTAGTGATTGTTTTATCAATATTAATAGGTGATTGATTCATACCTACTTTGCAACTGGCATAATCAGCGCTTAAATCGCCCCAAAATTCAGGACCTCTACTACCCGTATATTTCCATGGCGCTATGCGACGCTTTTTGTTTCCTGACTTTGCTTTATCGTCAGTCTTCTCTTTATCGTTAGCATTAGCGGTTAGCTCAGTTTCATCACTACTTTCATCCTCTCCAATCGCTTCATCGTTTTTTTCTTTAGATTCAGATTGTTTATCTGATTTTTTAACTAATTTTTTAAGTGTATTTTTAGGTTGTTTTTCAGTTTCTAGTTTTTCCTCAGTTTCTGACTTTTTCTCAACCGCTACGGATTTTTCTGCTTCATTCACTGTTGGCGCTGCAGCTGCAGGTGCTATAACGGCAGGCTCCACGGGTTCTTTAAGCTTTGCTGCTTGCGCTTTTGCATTCTCAGCAGCTTGTACTTTTTTTTCTTTTAACACCGCTTCACGCTCTTTTTGCTGACAAACATAATGCATCGCAATATCGGCTTCAGTTTCTGGCACTGGCTCTAAAAAGCGCGCCCTTTTGATATCAATCGCAGCAGAATAAACTTGCTCTTCGTTAAGCGATTGATAGACTTGTGCAGTAGCAGACTTCTGTTCTGTGCAGTTGAAATACCATAATAATTTTGCATTGTTATAGCTTTTTTCAGGATATTCCATATTGGTTTGCAGGGTTTTATAATCTATCTTGACCCATGCTTTTTGATACTTGCCAGACGCCACAATCGATTGCTTATCTAACATTATTTTGGCGTGTTGATTGTCATGCAATGCTGTCCATTGCGCTGCGTGAACATTGCCAGTAAAAGCAAAATTTAACAATAAAATCGTAACGATAATTTTTACCAAAAGCTTTTCCATCGAACCAAATCCAGTCTTATTTAGCATCTGCGTCAAAAACAAAGCGCCCAATGCGACATACTGCATTATTGCAAACACCAAGCAATTTTAAATCTATGATTACTCATGCTTTTAACGCTTTATTTATGTCATCAATTGACTAAAATTCGCATTGAATAAGGCTCAATAGTGCTCATGCTTATGCAAGCTGTTCACGCACACAAAAAACTGAAAATGAACCATCATTAACCAATAGTTCAATCTAGAGAAAAACCAGCATTTGATGCTTAGTTAAAGTTTCTGTAGCGAAAGGACGCCTACTAACAGGCTTGATCAATGTTGACACATTTTAGATACGTTGTAGAGATCACAAGCCTAAAACCACATATCCCGTAACGGTTGGGACACCTTAATGAGTCACCTGCGAACAATAAAATTTTGACAACAAAAAACCCATTGATCAATCAATGGGTTAGTTGAAAAATGGTGGGCAGGCGTCAATCGAACTCATAATTAAGTGATTGTTTTATAAACAATAAAAAATAAACTTTCTAATATAACCCTCAAACGTACCCAATAAAACCAATGTAAACTACCTTTATTAACCATTTATTAGGTCGCGAATAGCCATATATAGGTCCACCTTGTTGCAAATATCATTTGTAGTGTTTTCATTTGATTTGTTATTCTAATTAGACATCAGTTATTACCAATATATATCAACTCAAGTTATATGGGAAAGACTTTCTTTAACTCACGGAGTGTATGTTACTAAAGATATTGTATACCGCCACCAGCATCTATTTAAGGCTGTATGGGACGTTTTAATAAATTGGTAGGGATCTATGTATTTCAATTAAAATTCCGTTAAGAGACTCCTAGAGGCATGCACGGGCATGTAGTGGGGTACAGCCCGCTCCGTCAGCATAGATAGTTAGTTGTTTCAAGGTAAGCAGCCCCCCCATCCCTAAGCTATATAATTAGAACCCGATATTGTAATTAAGGAAAAGGCTTGTCGAGTCAGTCGATTTAAAACCTAACTGTTGATAGTGAAGGTTTGCAGAAATCACTTTATTCTTTGATAAGTAATGATCTACGCCAACAGTAGCTACGACCCTATTTTTGTTCTCAGCATTATTAAAACTTTCGTCTGTTAAGCCAGCCAAACCTGAAGCTCGTATGTTATGTTTAGTGTGACTTACATCATGCTCTATACCCAAAGCTCCTTTAAGGTATGTCATATTTTTTAATCTATGCCTAGTCTTTATTCCAGCAATTACTGTCGAAGTTCTATCCTCAAGTTTTGCAAAAGTTAATGGCGTTCCAACAGTAGCTTCTTCAGTATAACCATCTTGTTCAACGGTAGTTCTTCTTATTGCTGCATAAGGCTGAATCATCGTTTTATCATTGACCATAAATCTGTACTGTAATTCAGCAAGGTAACTTTGTGTTTCAATGGTTGTATTACCTTTACCAGGCTCTGCAGAACCTATAATTTCTCTTGTAATTCCTACATCTTTGCTTTGATAGGTATTTCCAAGCCTCAATTGCAACCCATTAGTATCAGGATTTTGATTCCAAACTGCCATTAATCCAACCATCGGCCCTTTGTTATCGACTTTAATACCCGAAGCAGCACTGTTATTGATAGTTTGGTCCATGAACGCACCCAACCTCCAACTTGAAGATAGCTTGTGCCCAAAATTTAAAATACCTGATGTACTATTCGTGTCGGGGTCATCTACACGCGTTGTTCTTGATCCAACAGAAAAGCAAGACCCATCCTCCCCATATACATTACAGTCATAAGTATTCATGTGCGCATAATTTGAGGCAATAATTGATTGACTGAATATCGCACCAATAGATTTTGCGTATTTTCTTAATGCCAATTTTGTATCTGTAACATTGGCGCCCCAGCGTAAGTCCCATGCACTGTCATCGCTGGAGGATAATGTGAATCCAGATGTTATACCACCTTGAGAATACGTTCCAGATGTGGCTGTTAGATTACTTGCTGAAACACCAGTCAATACCGAGCTATAGGTATGTCCAAAAGTTGCCGTGGAGGATGAATGTATGCCAAAAGTTGTGGCTCCTGTCCCAGAAGTTACATTAAGCTTACCAAAATCTGAAGTACTATTTATTATTATATTGTAATTAACTGGTAAGGCCGACTGATAAGCTACAACACCACCATTGTTAAAAGTAGTTAGTGTTCCAGAATTTTTTAAATTGCCTGAAATAGCCCCTATATTCGTTAAAGTTGTTATGGTTCCATGAAGACCTGCACCAGATGCACCTAATGCCCAAGTACCACTATTGATAAAATTTGTAATTGTATGGTCAATTCCGTTATAGAAGGACTCAACTCCATTGGTAGTTAATGTTCCAGAGTTTGTAAGAGTTCCAATAGTTCCAATACCACTTGCTGTTCCATCAAGGTAAAGGGATTGGGGACCATTTGCAGTAAGAGTTCCGGAATTTGTTAAACTTGTCCAGTTTGTCCCAAGAACACTATAGAAGGATTGGCTACCATTAGAGTTCCAAGTCCCTGTATTTATTAAATGCCCCATGATTGCCATCACCATCGTTATATATATAAAAGGATTGGGGACCATTTAGCGTAACTGTTCCATTGTTTGTAAACGTGCCAATATCATTCCTTCGGTAGGCTCGAAAAGTTTGAGGATTAATCCCGCCGTTTATAGTTCCATTATTAATAAAGGCGGTCATGCTAACACTGTCATTGACAGTGAAGGCAGAAGTAGATATGTCATGCGTAACGCCAGCATTAATAGTTATAGTACTATCAGCACTAGATATGGTCCCCCCTGTACAATCTGCTGAGATAGTTGTATCTCCACTAAAAGTACAGACTCCTGCTAATGCATGGTTGGAAGTGACTGTAAGGCAGG
>Ga0209702_10001324_pt1 | contig 47803 bp, 49 predicted proteins | sample FRY01_FD_187210 | JGI IMG/M metagenome (GOLD analysis project Ga0209702, IMG submission 187210) | Freshwater microbial communities from Lake Fryxell liftoff mats and glacier meltwater in Antarctica - FRY-01 (SPAdes) (version 2) | ecosystem: Environmental > Aquatic > Freshwater > Ice > Glacier... | reverse complement strand
ACATCAATGGTCTAGTTTTTGTCGTCGCCATCATCTTGGTGCTAGTAGCCGGTCGCGTGGCTGATGATTCGAGTCGCACTCGCGCGCTGGCTCGTTATCTCGGAGCCATCTTGGTCGCTTCGCTCTTCCTGATGATTTTCTCGCTCTTTGGCGCGCTGCAAGCATTTCTCAACCTTATTGTGCAAAAGCCGTCGGGCAATTCAATGGGGGGTCATGCTGGTCTCGGGCAACTTGAGGGTTTGTTAAATCAAATTCCGGGATTGAGTGGAAGCATGGGCGGTGCTGGTGGCGGATCCAACTACGCGACTCCAGACGCACTCTATGCATCGAACGATGCTGCCTTGCGCTACGGTCTCGAAAATATTCTCATTGGCTTAGCAGCGGGCGCAGTATTTTTCTACCACTTGGCTCGGGCGCGCGTCGCGTTCCCAATTCGAGAATTGCGAACCGACGCCAGTGGCTCGGTAGTACGCACGACGGTATACGGGATCTGTTTCATAGCGGCGGTTACTGTCATCGCCGCCGGAAGTCGCGCCATTTACGATGTATTCGAGTTGATCTTCCCCTCGACTTTTGCCAATGCCGGCAACGAGAGCATTGCCCGCGAACGAGCAGCGATCGATGCATTTTCGTACATCGTTCTTGCCTTCACCTCGGTCGTGGTGTTCTTCCGCTCGTGGCATTGGTTACCCCGCACTACCAAGTAGCGCACTAGACGCCGGTGTCGCGGCTGGATAACAATGGCCCCGTGGCTCACGATTTGGTTATTCGTAGCGGGCGAGTGGTCGACGGCACCGGCGCACCCGAGGTAATTGCCGATATTGCCATTGACGGCAATCGCATCAGTGAAATCGGACCAGTCGCCGAACGAGGCACGCGGGAAATTGACGCCGCGGGCAAGGTGGTGACTCCGGGTTTCGTGGATATCCATACCCATCTTGATGCTCAGATGGCCTGGGATCCGCTGGGCTCAAGTAGTTGCTGGCACGGAGTAACCAGTGCGGTGCTCGGAAATTGCGGTGTCACCTTTGCCCCCTGTGCCCCCGACGAACGCGAATATCTCGCCGAGTTGATGGAGTCGGTCGAAGATATTCCGCGCGACACAATTCTCGAAGGGTTGAAATGGGACTGGACTACTTACGGCGAATATCTTGCTGCTCTTGACCGGATGCCTAAAGGAATCAATGTGGGCGGAATGGTTGGGCACTGCGCGGTTCGTCATCATGTGATGGGCGAACGCGCGATGTCGGAAGATCCCGCACCCGATGAAGACATCGCGGCAATGTGCGCGGTGGTCGATGAAGCGATTAGCGCGGGCGCACTGGGCTTTGCGACTAGCCGCACACTCTTACATCGAGTACCCGACGGTCGACCGGTGCCCGGAACTTGGGCCGATACCCGTGAGCTTTATGCCATCGCTGATGTTTTGGGTCGTCACCAACGAGGAGTATTTGAAGTTGCTCCGCAATTTGAAAATCCCGGCGAAAACTTCGAAAATGTGGCGGCCGAGATTCATTGGATGGGTGAAATCCGACGCCGCACCGGTCGCCCCGTTACCTTCGGAGCGGGCCAAACCGACTTTATGCCGGAACTGCACCGCAAGATTTTTGAGTTTGTGGCCGACGAGCGCGCGACTGGTGGTGACATTCGACCCCAAACCACACCGCGCGGCATCTCGTTGTTGTTCGGAATTCAGATGCGAACATTCTTCGATAACGCTCCGGGTTGGGACCTCCTGGCCGACCAGCCACTGGCCGCACGGTTGGCTGCCCTTGATGACGATGTTCAGCGGGATGAACTCATCAGAGTCGCTCGTGACCACCAACGACTGCCGTGGGATTCGGTTTTCGTGCTCGCCGCGGAGCCGGCCAATTATCGCTTTACTGCCGACGATTCGTTGTCCGCTCACGCGGCGCGGCGAGGATTAGATCCGGTCGAAGCGTTTGTTGAGATCTCACGCGAAACTCGCGGTCGAGCGTTGTTTAGTTTTCCGTTTATCAATCAAGATCACGAAGCGATTGAGTGGATGTTTACTCACGACAGTTGCGTACTGGGATTAGCCGATGCGGGCGCGCATGTGGGTCAGATCATGGATGCGGGTCAGCCCACTTGGTTCTTATCGCATTGGGTACGCGACACGAATAAGTTCACTCTCGAAGATGCCGTGCGCCGTCTCACTTCGGATACCGCCGACTTATTTTCGATTACTGATCGCGGCCGTTTGGTGGTCGGTGCTTACGCCGATATCAATGTGATTGATCTCGATGAGTTAAGTCTTTTGCTGCCGACCGCCGCGCACGATTTCCCCCTTGGAGCTAGTCGCTATGTGCAGCACGCGAATGGTTACGACGCCACCATTGTGAACGGAACGGTATTTATGGAATACGGCGAGCACACCGGAGCGTTAAACGGAACCACGCTGCGAAGTTGAGCGTAATTATTATTCGGTAATACCTTGAATCGCCTCGGCGAGCGCGTTGTTGGCTCCCGGTCCTACGCCCGACGCCTGGGCCGCCATCAACTTGGCAAGATCACCCTGAATCTTTACCTTGCCCGACATAAATGCGGCCATACCGGCTTGGGGGTCTCCAGTTACGAATACTTCGCGTGCAGTTTCGTAATCGGTGCTGAGAGTTAGGTCGGATCCTTCTTTGTGACCGATGCCCCAGTGCGCCTGACCGGCGTCGGCACCCATGTGCATTCGGCGCTCGGCGCCAAACGGAGTATCGGTAACGGTCACATTGACGAGGATGGCAGCATGGGCCGGTATGTCGGTGCCATGGACTTCAACGAGTTGATCGACGAGTGCGAACCATTCGTCGGACATAAAAGCGTGCTTGGCCACCGTTTCCTCCCGAGGGTTATGACGTAACGGCAGAATAGTCGGCTTCAAAGCAATTTCCTAACAGAAATTTCGGACGGCTAGCCGAGTGATTTCGTAGACTTGCCGTCCATGACTCCTGACCCTGTAGCAATCACCCGCGCCGAGGTTGCCCATGTAGCCAAGCTGGCTCGGCTCGGGCTGACCGCCGATGAGATCGATCGTCTGACTGGCGAACTTGCCGGAATTCTCATCCACGCACGCGATATGGGCGAACTCGATTTAACGGGAGTTGAACCCACCACGCACCCGCTGCCGTTAGTCAATGTGGTGCGGCCCGACGAAGTAGAGCCAACTCTCGATCGTGACGAAGTATTGGCCGCGGCACCAGAAGTTGAAGATAACCGATTTCGAGTACCTCGTATTCTTGAGGCGCCGTGACGGTGGATCGTGCTTACGAGATTGCTGCCAGTGTTCGTTCGGGAGAACGGAGTGCGCGCGAAGTAATCGATGGCTATCTGGATAATGTGGCCGCGCGCAACGATGAATTAAACGCGCTGCTGTTAGTTAGCGCCGATGCCGCGCGCGCGTCGGCCGATGCGATCGACGCAGTAGTAGCGCAAGGTAAAGATCCCGGTCCGTTGGCGGGAGTGCCAGTAGTACTCAAAGACAATCTTTGTCAACGCGGAGTGCCCACCACCTGCGGGTCGCGCATTCTTGAAGGATGGAAACCGCCCTACACGGCCACCGTGGTGGAAGCGGTGATTGCTGCTGGCGGTATTGCGTTGGGTAAAGCAAATCTCGATGAATTCGCAATGGGCTCATCGACCGAGAACTCCGCGTTTGGGCCGACTCGTAATCCGCACGACCCCAGCCGAGTCCCCGGCGGGTCGAGTGGCGGTTCCGCCGCGGCGGTGGCGGCTGAGTTCGCTCCGTTGGCGTTGGGCTCAGATACCGGAGGCTCGATTCGCCAGCCCGCCGCGCTGTGCGGGGTAGTGGGCGTAAAACCCACCTACGGAAGGGTTTCTCGCTACGGCTTAGTGGCGTTTGCCAGCAGTCTTGATCAAATCGGCCCCTTCGCCACCTCGGTTAGTGATGCCGCACTTTTACTTGACGCGATTTCTGGTCACGATCGGCGCGACTCGACGAGCTTTGCTGACCAGTTGATTCCGGTGGCTCCTTCGCTAAACGAAGGTGTGGCCGGATTACGAGTCGGGGTTATCGAAGAATTGACTAACGGCGAGGGCGTGGCTCCCGAGGTGCGCGCCGCGGTGTCGGCCGCGGCCGCCGCGCTCGAAGCCGCCGGGGCAATTATCGAAATGGTGTCGTTGCCCAGCACTCAATTCGGTTTGTCGGCTTACTACATGATCGCTCCCGCCGAAGCGTCGTCAAACTTGGCCCGTTACGACGGGGTTCGTTACGGCTTACGAGTCGACGGCGACGATCTGTCGACTATGAACGAGCGCACGCGCGACGCCGGGTTTGGTGCCGAAGTAAAACGCCGCATCATGCTGGGTACTTACGCACTGTCGGCCGGTTATTACGACGCGTATTACGGACGGGCTCAGCGGGTGCGAACTTTGATCACGCGCGATTTTGATCGAGTTTACGAAAACTGCGACGTGCTGTTGTCGCCCACCTCGCCGACCACCGCGTTCAAGCTGGGAGATCGCACCGCCGACCCAATGGCGATGTATCAATCTGATGTTTGCACTATTCCGACCAATCTGGCCGGTCATCCCGCTATGAGTTTGCCGTGGGGGAAGGGGGCCGACGGAATGCCGGTGGGGGTGCAAGTCTTGGCTCCCGCTCTCGGTGAGCCCACGATGTTTCGGGCCGCACGGGTCATCGAGGATGCCGCACCATGAACACGGAAACGAAATGGGTGCCAGTAATTGGCCTTGAGGTGCACTGCGAGTTATCGACCGCTACCAAACTGTTTTGCGCCTGTCCCAACACTTTCGGATCCGAGCCCAACACCAATGTTTGTCCCGTTTGCTTAGGATTGCCGGGTTCGCTGCCCGTGCTCAACGCGCGTGCGGTGGAGTTTGCCCTTCGCCTAGCCGAAGCCCTCAACTTCGATGTTCCGGCTCGTTCGGTGTTCGCTCGCAAGAATTATTTCTATCCCGACATGCCCAAGGACTATCAGGTCACCCAATTCGAATTACCAATCCTGCAAGACGGCACCATTGATGTTGATGGAGTGCCGATCGAAATCGAGCGGGCCCATCTCGAAGAAGACACCGGAAAATCGACCCACATTGGTGGCGCGGGACGAATTCACGAGGCTGAATATTCGTTGATTGACTACAACCGAGCCGGCGTGCCGCTCTTGGAGATAGTTAGCCGTCCCGATATTCGTTCCGCTGAGCAAGCGCGTGGTTACGCGAGTGAATTGCGCGCGGTGTTGCTGGCCATCGGCATCTCTGACGTGAAAATGGAAGAAGGTTCAATGCGAGTCGATGCCAATATCTCGTTACGGGCATCGGAAAGTGACGAGTTCGGTGTGAAGGTCGAAATCAAGAACATGAACTCGCTGCGTTCATTGGGGCGCGCGATCACTCACGAGATCGAACGGCAGGCGGCCGCGCTCGACGCGGGTGAAACGATTGTTCAAGAGACTCGGCACTGGGACGAATCCGAAAATCGCACCTCAGGGATGCGGTCAAAAGAAGGATCCAGCGATTACCGCTACTTCCCCGAGCCCGATCTCGTGCCGGTGGCGCCCACTGATGAGCAACGGGACGCGGTGCGTAATTCGCTGCCCGAGTTGCCGGCCCATCGGCGCTATCGTTTGGTCGAGGAGTGGGGAGTTTCTCTATCCGATGCTCGCATTTTGGTAGACGCTCCCGGTCTGGCCGATTACGCCGAAGCCGCGGTGGCGGCCCTCAATCAGGGGTCGGCCCGCGATGTAGTGAACATGTGCACCGGCGATTTGTTGGCCTATACCAACGAGACCGGTCGGATCCCCGACGAAGTTCCCCTTACTCCGACTGGGCTGGCGGAGTTGGCTGACCTCGTCGGCGACGGCACGCTTTCGCGCAGTTTGGCGCAAGAAGTGTTTGCCGATTGCGTCGAATCGCGTAAAAACCCTCGCGCGGTAGTTGAAGAGCGAGGGTTGGCCCAAGTGAGCGATACCGGAGAACTGGCCACAATTATCGACACCGTGTTGGCCTCCCACTCCGACGCAATCGCGCAATATCATGCGGGTGACGATAAAGAGCGGAAAAAGAAGCGGGGTTTCTTGATGGGTGAAGCGATGAAGGCCTCGAAAGGAAAAGGTAATCCCCAACTTTTGAACCAACTACTTGATGAGCGTCTAGCCTAAGTTTATGTCCGACTCGACTCCAGACATTAAACCAGACATTAAACCAGACATTAAACCTCGCAGCCGCGATGTGACCGACGGCATGGAGCGCGCCCCAGCTCGCGCCATGTTGCGCGCGGTGGGCATGACCGACGCCGACTGGGTCAAGCCGCAAATAGCAGTGGCATCGAGTTGGAACGAAGTCACTCCGTGTAACTTGCCGCTCGATCGTTTGGCCAAGCGAGCCAAAGAAGGAGTGCGCGACGCGGGCGGTTTCCCACTGGAGTTCGTGACTATTGCCATAAGTGACGGAATCGCCATGGGTCACGAAGGTATGCGTGGCTCTTTGGTTTCGCGCGAAATCATCACCGATTCGGTTGAGTGCATGATGCACAGCGAACGGTTCGACGGCATGGTCACTCTCGCCGGTTGCGATAAGAGTCTTCCTGGCATGCTGATGGCCGCGGCGAGGGTTAACCTTCCGACGGTTTTCCTTTACGGCGGATCGATTTTGCCCGGGCACCTCGGCGATCAAACCCTTGATATCGTCAGCGTTTTTGAGGCGGTAGGGGCCTGTGCCGCGGGAACAATTACCGAAAACGAACTGGGCGAAATCGAAAGGAACGCATGCCCGAGTGAGGGATCGTGCGCGGGAATGTTTACCGCTAACACGATGGCTTCGATCGCTGAAGCTTTAGGCATGTCGCTACCCGGAAGTTCGTGTGCGCCCGCCCCCGACTCGCGGCGCGACGATTTTGCTTTCGAAAGTGGCCGCGCGGTGGTAGAAATGTTGCGCACCGGTATGCGACCGCGCCAAATCATGACTCGCGACGCGTTCGAGAACGCTATCGCTATCACCATGGCCTTGGGTGGTTCGACCAACGCGGTTTTACATTTATTGGCGATCGCCTTTGAGGCCGGTGTCGATCTCGAACTCGACGACTTCAATCGCATCGGCGCACGGGTACCGCACGTGGCCGATATGAAACCCCACGGGCGTTTTCACATGGTCGATCTCGACCGCGTGGGCGGGGTGGCGTTAGTGATGCAGATGCTGCTCGATGCCGATCTTCTCCACGGTGACGCCATGACCGTTACTGGGCGCACTGTGGCCGAGAACCTTGAACTCATCAATCCGCCGTCACCCGACGGAACGGTGGTACACCCACTTTCTGACCCGATCAACGCCCAGGGTGGCATCGCTATTTTGCGGGGCTCGTTGGCACCTCAGGGCAGCGTGGTCAAGGTAGCGGGACTTGACCGCGCCCGCTTCGAAGGGGTGGCCCGAGTTTTTGACAGCGAAGAATTCGCTATGGAAGCGATTTTGGCCGGCAAAATCAACGCGGGCGACATTGTCATTATTCGTTACGAAGGTCCGAAGGGCGGACCCGGAATGCGGGAAATGTTGGCGGTTACTGGCGCGATGAAGGGTGCGGGGCGTGGCGGCGACGCGGCGTTGATTACTGACGGTCGGTTCTCGGGCGGTACTCACGGTTTTTGTGTGGGACATGTTTCGCCCGAAGCAGCCGACGGTGGACCGATTGCCCTTGTCGTCGAAGGTGATCAAATTGTGATTGATGCCGATACTCACACGCTCGATCTATTAGTTGACGAAGCCACGCTCGCGAAGCGGCGTAAGAACTGGAAGCCCAAGGAGCCGCGTTACACCAGCGGTTTTCTGGCTAAGTTCGCTCGCCTCGCGCAAGGAGCCGACAAGGGTGCCGTCACTAACTTTTAAGGACCAGTGCCAGAAATTCTTGAAGCCGAAACCGCACGGCTACTTATCGAAAAACGCGCGCTCAACCGAGAAATAATTTCAGTAGATGCTCGTGACGCTTGGTACTTGAAACAAGGGCTTACTCCGCGCGCCGCGCGCGCCGCGCTGCCGGGGCGAAAGTTTGTAGCGGCGCGCCGACGAGGCAAACAATTATTTCTCGATACTGATGGTGATGGCCCAGTCGTGGGTTTTCATCTCGGTATGAGCGGTCGAGTAGTTATCGACGATGCTGCCGCGGGCGACCCGTTACTCTACGCGAGCAATCGTGATGTAAAAGATTGGTATCGGTTTTCTTTGGGGTTTGCTGACGGTGGTCAGATCGCTTTGCGCGACCCCCGCCGTTTGGGTGCAGTGGTCTTTGATGCCGACGAAGATCGGCTCGGCCCCGATGCGCTTGAATTGACGCGCGACCAACTACGAACCGCGGTGGCGACCTCGCGTGCGCCACTAAAAGCGGTGATCATGGATCAACACCGCATTGCCGGACTCGGTAATTTGCTCGCCGACGAGGCACTGTGGCGATCAGACCTCGATCCCGCGCGGTCCGCCAACTCGCTCACCGCTACTGAACAGGCTCGCTTGCACCGCACGATTAGAACCACTTTGCGCACTCTCGGTCGTCGCGGCGGATCGCATACCGGCGATCTCATGGTGGCCAGAGTGCCCGGGGGAATGTGCCCTCGTGACGGGGCTCCGTTGCGCCGGCGTACGGTAGGCGGGCGTACCACCTATTCGTGTCCCGTTCATCAGGTCTAGACCTAATTATCTGGGCCTAATTATCTAGGCCTAATTATCTAGGCTTCATAACGGGCCGCAATATTTTTGCTATTTGATGTTGCGTTGAGACCGATTTGTGAGGCATAATGGAAGTCGTGAAAACTAATAGCATTCTCAAACTGGTAGTAGTAGTTACTTAGCGCACGCCGTCTCTACTTCGCGCGTGCGCTTCGCCCCTCGCCTAAGCGGGGGGTTTTTTAGTGGCCTGAAGTCCCCGCCTCGATTAATCAAAACAACAACCCTAAATCCTTATCCGGTACACCGAACCCAAAGCGAGTCGATATGAAACTTACTGGAGCCCAAGCCTTAATCAAGAGCCTCGAGCTGGAAAACACCGAGGTCATGTTCGGCCTGCCGGGCGGAGCCATCTTGCCCGTCTACGACCCGCTGATCGATTCGTCAATTCGTCATATTTTGGTGCGCCACGAACAAGGTGCCGGCCACATGGCCGAAGGTTACGCCCACGCCACTGGTCGTCCGGGCGTGGCTATGGTCACTAGTGGCCCTGGGGCTACCAATATCGTGACGCCACTTTGCGATGCCTACATGGATTCAATCCCGTTGGTTGTGGTTACCGGCCAGGTTCCCTATTCGGTGATTGGCACTGACGCGTTCCAAGAATGCGACACCGTGGGCATCACCATGCCGGTTACTAAGCACAACTGGCTCATTACCGACGCCCAAGACATTCCGCGCGTAGTGCGAGAAGCATTTCATGTGGCGACCTCGGGTCGGCCCGGCCCAGTGTTGATTGACATTCCTAAAGACATCGCCATGCAAGAAATGAATTGGTACTGGCCTGAAGTCGTTGACCTGCCGGGCTACAAACCTACAACCGAAGGTCACCCGAAACAGATCAAGGACGCGGCGCGTTTGATGGGCGAAGCGAAGCGACCGATCATTTACGCGGGTGGTGGAATCCTTAAAGCGCGCGCGGCTGAAGCATTGCGCGAGTTAGCCGAGATGACGGGTATTCCGGTGGTCACTACGCTCATGGCGCGCGGGGCGTTCCCCGATGATCATGATCTGTGTTTAGGCATGCCCGGTATGCACGGCAACTACACCGCGGTCACCGCGATGCAAGAGTCGGATCTTTTGATTGCTTTGGGATCTCGCTTTGACGATCGCGTTACCGGCAAGATCGACGGTTTCGCTCCCGAAGCCAAAATTATTCATGTCGACATTGATCCGGCTGAGATCGGTAAAGTGCGCCGGCCCGATGTTCCGATTGTGGGCGACTGCCGGTTAGTGATTGAAGAAATGATCAAGGCAGTGCGTTCGGACCAAGATAAAAACGGAAATGGTAAAAAAGGATGTAAAAGATGGCCGACTCTCGATCCGTGGCGCGCGCATCTGCGGGAATATCAGGAGCGTTACCCACTGGTTTACGAGCAGTTTGATGACGGTCCGTTGAAGCCGCAGTTCTGTATTGATCAGCTAAACGCGCTTACGCCTGACGACACCATCGTGGCTTCGGGCGTGGGTCAACACCAGATGTGGGCCAGTCAACGCTGGACCTTTAATCACCCTTACACCTGGGTCAACTCCGGCGGATTAGGCACGATGGGCTTTGCGGTGCCCGCGGCGATTGGTGCCAAAGTGGGTAAGCCGGAGCGCATGGTGTGGGCCGTCGACGGGGATGGTTGTTTTCAGATGACCGCCCAAGAATTGGTGACCGCGGCATCGGAACGCATTCCGGTGAAGATCGCGATTCTTAATAACGCCTACCTCGGCATGGTTCGCCAGTGGCAGGAAATGTTTTACGAGGAGCGCTATAGCGAGGTTTACCTTTCACCCGATCTGCCCGACTATGTGATGTGGGCGGAAGCGATGGGTTGCGTTGGTTTTCGGGTGGACTCACCCGAAGATGTCGGCCCCACAATTGAAAAAGCGAACGAGGTTGATGATCGCCCCGTGGTTATCGATTTCCGTACCGATTATCGGGAAAAGGTTTATCCGATGGTGGCCGTGGGAACCGCTAATAGTGAAGTGATTGTCGATCCCGACACTGAGCGGTTAAGTGGTAAATCGTGAATCCGACTCTTGAACCGAAATATCATATTCTCGCGGTTCTCGTGGAGAATAAATTCGGCGTGCTCACGCGCGTCTCGGGTTTATTCGCGCGGCGCGGTTTCAACATTGTGTCGTTGGCGGTTAGCCCCACTGAAGACGAGAATTACAGTCGGATGACTATCGTGGTTGACGCGGAATCAGCGCCGTTAGAGCAGGTCACTAAGCAACTCAATAAATTGATTCCGGTTATCAAGATTCAAGAACTCAGCTCGGATCAGGCGGTTGAGCGCGAGTTGATGCTGGTGACGGTTAAATCGTCGGCCGAGGCTCGTTCTCAAATCACCGAATTGGCGGCAATATTTGAGGCCCGTATTGAAGATGTGGGCTATGACGCCATCACGATTCTGGCCGCGGGCCGCCCCGAAAAGCTTGACGCCATGAGCGATTTGCTCACGCCGTTTGGAATAGTGGAGCTCCAGCGGACCGGTCGTATTGCGTTGCCTAAACTAGGCCGAAGGCCGGCTCGTTTGCGAGCGGTTAAGGATCAAAACCGATAAATTTCAATTAACTGGACCGGTGGATGATGCCGGTTGAAAGGAAGCATTTTTATGGCCGCAACTATTTATTACGACGCCGACGCCGACCTCGGTTTACTGGAGGGTCGCCGAGTGGCGGTGTTGGGTTACGGATCGCAAGGACACGCGCATGCTCTCAATATGTTGGACTCGGGTATTGATGTGCGGGTCGGACTGCGGGCCGGTTCGAGTTCGTGGGCTAAGGCCGAAGGAGCCGGGTTGCGAGTGCTCACCATCGGCGAAGCGTGCAAAGAAGCTGATGTGATCATGGTTCTTTTACCCGACACTGAACAGGCGAGTGTTTACGAATCCGAAATTGCTCCCAATCTTGAAGAACGTGACTCGTTGGCGTTCGCGCACGGATTTAATATCCACTTCGGTCAGATTCGTCCGCCCAAGGGTGTCGACGTGTGGATGATCGCGCCTAAAGGCCCCGGTCACTTAGTGCGGCGTACTTTTGAAGAAGGTGGCGGCGTACCCGCGTTGGTGGCGGTGTCGGCTGATGAAACCGGCAAGGCCCGCGGTACCGCGTTGGCGTACGCCCGCGCGATTGGTTCCACTCGCGCCGGTGTGCTCGATACCACTTTTCAAGAAGAGACCGAGACCGATCTCTTCGGCGAACAGACGGTTTTGTGCGGTGGAGTGGTTGAGTTGATCAAGGCGGGTTTCGATACTTTGGTGGATGCGGGTTATCAACCGGAGTCGGCCTATTTCGAAACTCTGCACGAAGTGAAACTCATCGTCGACCTTATTTACGAGGGAGGCATCACCAACATGCGCTACTCGATTTCTGATACGGCGGAGTACGGCGACATGACTCGCGGTCCTCGAATCATCACCGAGGAGACGCGGGCCGAAATGCGTCGAATACTCGATGAGATCCAGACGGGTAAGTTCGCCAATGAGTGGATTCTCGAAAATAAGGCTGGTCGTCCGGTGTTTAATGCGCTGCAACGCAAAGGCGCCGAGCATCCGATTGAAGAGGTCGGTGAAGAGTTGCGCGCGATGATGCCGTGGATAAGCGCGGGCAAAGCCCGACCGCAAGATATCTCTGGAGGCTAATTACGGTTACCCGTGAACGGGCGGACGACGGTTGGCCCACGGCCGAGCGGTTTCAAGTTGGCTTGCTACTTGAATCAGCAAATCGTCGCGGTATTGGTTGGCTACGAGTTGCACTCCAATCGGTAGGTTGCGGCTTGCTTCCCAGTAGAGCGGCACCGACATCGCCGGCTGGCCCGTGACATTGAACGGGGCGGTGTAGGTCGCGAACGAAATTGCTCGCCCGAGTGCTCGCCACGGATCGTCAGCGGTACCAACGAGGTCGCCCAGCATCGGCGTTGGTTCGGCGGTGGTGGGGGTGAGCAAGAGATCGAATCCTTGGCCGCCGTCGTCGACAGGAGTGAACCACTCCACTACTCGGCGGGTCCACGCGTGGGCGTTAGTGATGGCTCGTAAGTAATCGGCGGCGGTGAAAGCGCGGCCCATCTCGTACTGAGCCCAAGTGAGGGGTTCGACATCATCGGGACCAATTTCGCGGCCGGCCATGGCGGCGAGGTGTTCGATTTCTGCCACCACACCGGTCGATAACACCGTAGTGAAGTCGCCCATTAGCGTGGTTTCATCAAGTGCCGCCGGCGAGGCAATCTCTACTGAGTGACCGAGCGATTCGAGCAGCCGAGCCGCGTCTTCGGCCGCCGCCACACACTCAGGGTCGGTCTCAACCATGGCCGAGGGCGCGTTAGTGCGCAACCCGATACGCAAGCGACCGGGGTCTACGCCAACTTCGGTGCGGTAGGGCTGGGTCGGCAGGGGTGCGGTGTAAGGGTCGCCGGGCATCGGGCCCTGTAAAATATCGAGGACAGTGGCGCTGTCGCGTACTGAGTGGGTGAGGACATGGCGAACGACTAAACCGCCCCACGCTTCTCCGAGATTCGGACCCAAAGAGATTCGGCCTCGACTGGGCTTTAGCCCAAATAGTCCGCACGCGCTGGCGGGAATGCGAATTGAGCCACCCCCGTCGCCCGCGTGACCAAGCGCCACGATACCCGCGGCAACTGCGCCCGCAGTTCCGCCACTTGAACCGCCGGTGCTGTAGTCGGTATTCCACGGATTACGACTGGGGCCGTACGCTTCGGGCTCAGTGGTAGGCATAAGTCCAAACTCAGGAGTGTTGGTGCGACCGATCGGAACGAATCCCGCATTACGAAGTTTGGCAAATAGATAATTTTCATGGTCGTCATTTTTATTTAGTTCTTTGAGCAGTTTGTTACCTAAGTGACTTGGTTCACCCGCGACACTGCCGTCGAGATCTTTGAGCACAATGGGCACACCGGCGAACGGGCCGGTCGCGTTGGCCGCTTCGGCCCGCGCTTGTTCGTAGCGGGGGCGAATAATCGCGTTGATTTTGTTATTTACGGCTTCGGCGCGGGTGATGGCCGACTCAACAAGTTCGCCGGCGCTTATTTCGCCCCGTTGCACCAGCTCGCTTTGCCCTACTGCATCCAAGAACGCGAGGTCGTCGACCATCGTAAAAACCTACCAGCCCCGCAGGTCGACCGGCCACGCCTCGATCACGGTGTCGCCGGCGACTACGTAAATAGTCTCGTGGTAGGCGACGGTGGGGTCGATGTGCGCGGGGATGATAGAAATCGCGGCCCCCACTTCTGGGAGCGCGGCCGATTCCGAGCTAAAAGTCGTGTGTTCATCGGAGCAAAACCAGACTTGGTAACCGGGCAAACTCGGGTTGCCGTGATCCATCCCGAGGGCTTTGAGCCCCGCGTCGGCCACTGCGTAGTCTCCATCGGGCGATACCGATATCACGGTGGTGCGGATAGTGAGTGCCGGCGCGAACGGGATATCCAGTTCGGCGTAGGCGGTATCCATAAGTGCGTACGACCCCGCTTGGATCTCGGTGGCCAGCGCATTGCAGTCGAAAGTTCCCGTGGCTCCAGCCGAGATTATTTCGCCGCCCACCAAATCGTGGGCTCGGGCAAGGAGTTCCATTGACTCGGCGGTCTTAGCAGTGCGCTCGGCTCTATCGACCAGCGCGACTGCATGGCCTTCGTAGCCCATAACTCCGCGCACAGTCAGTCCGGCGGTGCGCGCGGCGTCGGCGAGGCGGCCAGCAGTATCGGGAGCACATCCGGCGCGGGGAAGACCGACATTGACATCGACCAAACATTCTTTCAAGCCCGCGGTCGCGGCGGCGGCGATAGTGGCTTTTGAATCAATCGCGATAGTTACGCGCGCGTCGAGTTCGGCGAGTTCTCGTAGTCGGCGTTGGTCTACCACTTCGTTGGCAAGAAGTAAATCGGCACCAAGTCCGGCTTTAGCCATGCCGACGACTTCGCGTGGAGTTGCGCAGGTGAACGCATCGTGGCCAACCGCCAGTTGGCGCGACGCGAGTGCGGTGCATTTGTGCGCTTTGACGTGCGGTCGGGCGCGGCGACCAGGGCGAACGGCCGCGAGGGCAGCCAAGTTTCGATCAAGTTGGGCCGAGTCGACCACTAGCGCGGGAGTGGGGAGATCGAAAACGGTTGAATAATCGGCCGCGGTTGGAGAAGTCATCTAAATGAGCATGGCACGTCGGCGCGAACCCTAGGAAAGGCGGGCGAGGTCGCGCCGAATGATTTTGCCGCCCGCGGTACGGGGAATGGCCGAGCCCAGCACCAACTCACGGGGCAGGTGGGCGGCGGCTAAACGTCTACGGGCAAAGGCTTGTAGCTCGTTCAGCGTCGGCGGGTTGTCGGCTCGGCGAGGCACAACATAGGCCACCACCCGTTCGCCCCACTCTGGGTCGGGTCGCCCCCCTACGGCGATATCAGCCACTTCGGGGTGTTGGGCTAAGGCTCCCTCCACCGCAGTGGGGCTGATATTGACGCCTCCCGAAATAATGAAGTCGCCGAGGCGGTCAACTATCACTAGGCGGTTGTCGGCGGTGAGCGCGCCCACATCACCGGTGTGCAGCCAAGTGCTACCGGTATCGAAATCGGTGATTAGTGCTGCGGCAGTGGCCTCGGAGTCGTGGCGATACTGGCGCATTACTGGCGCGCCTCGCACCAAGATTTCGCCGGTCGTCGTGCCACTCAGTTCAAACGGTACGGTCGCAGAATCGGAGTGGGCGATCATGAACTCCGTTCCGGCAAGTGGGCGACCGTTGAGAACAAGACCGCCCCAAGTTTCTGATAATCCGTAGGCATCGACGACTACTACTCGCTGGCGTTCCGCTCGTACGCGTAGTGTTTCCGAAAGTGGCGCGCCGCCAGTGATGATGAAACGAAATTGGTGCAGCGGTGCCTCGGCGTCGAGTAATCGACTTAACATCGTGGGAACGAGTGAGACGATAGTGGCCCCTTCGGCTTCGGGAGCCCGAGCAACTGCGTCGAGATCGAAATCGGGATGCACGATTACTGAGTTGTTGGCGTGACGCGCTCGGGCTAGCACCGCGAGCCCCGCGACGTGATGCATAGGTAGACAAATCAGGCTGCGATCGGTTTCCGTTAGGGTGAGCGCGGCGGCAAATCCGGCCCCGATGGATTCGAGTCCCGCGGTAGTGAGCTCGACCCCTTTCGCTACCGCGGTGGTGCCCGATGTAACGACCACCGCGGCGATTTCGTCGGCTACCGGAATGCCGTCAGGAAGGGCGCGCCGGCCGGTGGAGTCGATGAAGTGGGTGGGAGTGAGTCGAGCTAATAAATCGGCCCGCACCGATTCGGGGGCGTGGGGATCGAGCACGAGGACCGCTTCGCCTTCTGACCACGCGCGATTCACGAGGGCGGCGACCTCAACGCGCGGCGCCAAAATCGCCACTAGCGACTTATCTTTACTGGTTGTGGTGGCTTTGGGGGAAGGCTGGATTGGGCTAGTCACGCCTCTACAGCGTACCGTAGGAGTGATCGCTCCCACTATTGGGGGTATCTTCTGTTTCACCATTAACCAACGGAGGATCCATGACTCAGTTTCCCACCGAGCCCGTAGCGGCCGGTCGCATAATTACTCCCGGTGCCCAGTGGGAACCATCGGGTCCCGACTTTGGCGATATTTGTTATGAAACGGCTGCGGTCACGGGCGGCCGGATTGCCAAAATCACTATTAATCGACCCGAAGTACACAACGCGTTTCGTCCCGAGACGCTATTTGATCTGAGCGCGGCATTCGAGTTGGCGCGCGACGATGCCGAAGTTGGCGTAATAATTCTTACCGGTGCCGGATCAGAGGCGTTTTGTTCGGGTGGCGATGTGCGGGTGCGCGGTGACGATGGTTATGTAGACGCCAAGGGAATTGGTCGACTCAATGTGCTCGATCTGCAGGTGCAGATTCGTCGGTTGCCCAAGCCCGTGGTGGCTATGGTCGCGGGTTACGCCATTGGCGGTGGTCATGTACTGCACGTGGTGTGTGATCTTACGATTGCCGCCGACAACGCGCGCTTTGGTCAGACCGGTCCACGAGTGGGCTCGTTCGACGGTGGTTATGGTTCGGGATTGCTAGCAGCATCAGTCGGACAAAAGAAGGCGCGCGAGATTTGGTATCTGTGTCAACAGTACGACGCGACTACTGCTGCAAAAATGGGGTTGGTAAATACGGTCGTTCCGGTGGAAGAACTCGAACAGGTAACCGTGCAGTGGTGCGAACGCATGTTGCAGAACAGCCCGCTCGCTCTGCGCCTACTCAAGGCGTCGATGAACGCGGCCGACGATGGGTTGGCCGGTATTCAGCAACTCGCCGGCGATGCCACTTTGCTGTACTACATGACCGAAGAATCTCAGGAGGGGAAACTCGCCTACCTTGAAAAACGGCCGCCCAATTACGAGCAGTATCCTAAACGGCCCTAATGGAATCACCGACGAGTCTGGGCGGCTGGGCTCGAGTTTGGTTGGCCGGTGCTCGCCCCCGCACACTGAGTGCCGCGTTGGCGCCCGTGGCGGCGGGAACGGCCGCCGGTGCCGCGGGCGAAGTTTCTCTGTTGCGAGCCGCGCTGGCGTTGATTGTGGCTCTCGCTCTGCAAGTGGGAGTCAACTACGCCAATGACTATTCCGACGGCGTGCGGGGGGCCGACGATGTTCGAACCGGGCCGATGCGCATCACCGCCAGCGGACTCGCGCGCCCCGGCGCGGTAAAAGCGGCGGCGGGTCTGGCGTTTCTGGTGGCCGCGTTAGCGGGCTTGGCGTTAGCACTACTAGTCACTCCGTGGTTGTTGCTCGTCGGCGGGATTGCGATCGCCGCCGCGGTTCTCTACACCGGCGGCCCGGCCCCTTACGGTTATCACGGTCTGGGTGAAGTAATGGTTTTGATATTTTTTGGTTTCGTCGCTACTGCCGGTTCGGCATTTGTTCAACACGAACAGATTTCCGCCGATGCGTGGTGGGGAGCACTCACCGTCGGACTGTTTGCTACTGCAATTTTAATGGTGAATAACATTCGCGACATCACTACTGATGCCAAAGTCGGTAAGCGCACGCTGGCGGTACGAATAGGCGATAAGCGCGCTCGCCAACTCTACGCGAGCGCGATTGTGGTCGCGTTTGTGGCGATAATTCCAGTCGTTGTTCACACTCCGTGGGCCGCGTTGGCCTTCGCCGCCATCCCGCTCGCGGTCGGCCCGGTGCGAGTAGTGCTGAGCGCCACTAGACCGCCCGAATTCATACCGGCGCTCGGCGCAACTGGTCGGTTGGAGTTAATCACCGCGCTGTTGTGGGCTGCGGGAATGGTGATCGGAACGGGCGTCGGGATAAGTGGTTTGTAGATGAGGGCCGAATTAGCTGAACACCATTTGGTGGTGGGCGGGCGGGCGGTAACTCTGCTCGAAGGGCCGGCGGGCTGGGGTGAGATTTCGTTAGTACCGGACTATCCGTGCGCGCCCGACGCGGCGAGGCGGGCGGCCCGCGAGGCGGCCGAAATTGGTTTTCCGCCACCGGTGCGCACCGCGGTGATGGTAAACGCCTTGGTTACTGGCCCCGATTTTGTGGCGGCCGCCCTCGCCGGCTTTCCCGCGGTCAAGGTAAAAATGACCACTCCCGCCGCCGTCGCCCTCGTGGCGCAGGTACGCGCCGCCGTGGGACCGGGGGTGGCTATCCGGGTCGACGCTAACGGCAGTCTTGATGTTGAGACTGCCCTCCAAGTTGCTCAGCAACTTTCTTTACTCGGAGTCGAACTATTTGAGCAGCCGGTTGCCAGTTTGTCCGACCTCGCGGTAGTGCGAAAACGCTCACCGATCCCGATCGCGGCCGACGAATCGGTGCGCAGCGAAGCCGACGCGCGCGCGTTGCGCGAGTTGGAGGCGGCCGATGTGCTGATTTTGAAAGTGCAACCGCTGGGCGGAGTGCGAGCAGCTCTGACTATTGCCGAAATTGCCGGAGTGCCCGCGATTGTCACTTCGATGATGGAGACTTCGGTTGGAGTGGCGGCCGGTTTAGCCTTAGCGGCCGCGTTGCCCGAGCTGGCTTATCCGTGCGGCCTCGCTACGGTGGCTGATTTATCTGAAGACATAGTCAACAAACGGTTGTTGCCCGAGCGGGGCATCATGCGGGTGCGAAAAATGATTCCCGATGCGGATTTATTGGCGCGTTATTCGGTGGCCGCTAACCACTCGGTGATCTCGTGAGCGACTACTTCGGGCTGTTCGAGAGGCAACGCGTGACCGGCTCCCTCCACGACCACCAAAGTGGCGCGCGATCCGATCTTTTCGGCCAAACGCGTCGCTACTCGGTTGTACGAAAGGTCCCATTGGCCAACGAGGATCAGCACCGGCATTTTCAGTTCGTTGAGCCGATCCCAAAGCGAATCTTGCACGCCCTGACCGAGCCCACGCAGTTGGTGGGTAAGGCCGTGGACCGTGGCAATGCGCTTGCGTTCGCTGAGCAAGTTCGCCTCGGCGGGCAAAGTTTCGAACAGGCGTTGGTTAAGCCATTGCTCCAGAAAAATATCGACCCCGTTGGCTTCGATCGATACGGCCAATTCGTTGTCGGCGGCTCTTCGATCTCGCCGCGCCACAGTTCCTTCGATGCCGGCGGTTCCGCTCACCAGAACCAGCCGTTCCACCGTTTCGGGTCGATCGAGGGCGATTCGCAAAGCCAGTCGCGCCCCCAAGGAGTAGCCCACCCAAACTCCCGCCCCGCCGCGATGACCCAGCGCTTCGGCGGTAGCGGGAAAGTCGAGTCCGTCGGGAATTTCGAATGCCTCCACCTCCCAGTCGGGATCGAGAAATCCCTGCACTGCATCCCACGAACCGGGCGGCAGAGTGAAACCAGGAATCATTCGAATACGCATCTGCTTATTGTCGCACAGCCCGCGACCTCATCCCGATGCGAGCGGGGCTTATGAGTACGCCTCGAGATGCCACCACCGCTTTCGCCCGCACTCTTGTCGACGAATGGGTGCGCGCGGGAGTCACCGATGCAGTGATCGCTCCCGGTTCACGCTCGACGCCGATAGTTCTGGCTCTAGCTAACGAACCTCGGTTGCGGCTGCACGTATTTATCGACGAACGCTCGGCGGCGGCTTTTGCTCTCGGGATTGGAAAAGTGTCTGGGCGACCAGCGGTTTTGTGTTGCACTTCGGGAACCGCCGCCGCGCTATTTCACGGCGCGGTGCTCGAAGCGTTTTACGCGCGGGTGCCAATGATTGTTTGCACCGCCGACCGCCCGCCCGAACTGCAGAATGTGGGCGCGAGTCAAACCATCAATCAAATCGGTTTGTACGGCGACGCGGTGCGAGGAGAATTCAACTCTCTTCCCCCCGAAGACTTGCCGAATGCTCCCGAAGAGTGGCGCGCGCTGGGTGCGCGGGTAGCCGCGCTCGCCACCGGATCCCCCGCGGGGCCGGTGCATCTCAATTTGGCTTTTCGTGAACCGCTGGTGCCGACCGGCGCGCCGCTAGTGCCGGCTCCGGGCCGACCCGACGGCAAACCGTGGCAATTGGCCGAGATGGTTACCGAGATGAGTACCGAGATGAGTACTGGGGATTTGGATTCGCTTGCTCGAACCGCAGCAACCCAATTGGCCGCGGCTGATCTCACCAAAGGCTTGCTGGTATTAGGTACGGGAGCCCGAATTAGCCCCCCGACGCTGGCTCGCTTTCTGGCGGAAACCGGTGTGGTGGCGATGGCCGACCCCCTTTCTAATCTCCGCACCACGCAATCAGTGATCTCGACTTACGACGCGCTGTTGCGGGGTGATGAGTTTGCATCATCAGTCACGCCGAGTTTCATTATCCAAGTAGGCGGGCCACTAACGAGTAAGGCAACCAACTCGTGGCGGGCCCGAGTTGCAAGTACTGGCATTCCGGTTTGGTCGATCGATCCCGACGGCATCTGGTCCGATCCCGACCACGTAATCACCGAACGCGTATCCGCCGACCCCGAAATATTTTTTACCGCGGTACTCGACGCGCGTGGCTTCGACAGTTTCGATTCCAGTTGGAGTGATCGGTGGCAGCGTGCTGACGAGCAGGCGCGGATCGCCATCGATACTTTTTGCGATACTGCCGCCGAAACTAGCCCACCCTTCGAAGGTCGGTTAGCCCGCGACGTGCTGGCCGCAGTACCCGACGGAACTACATTTTTTGTCGCTTCGAGTATGCCGGTGCGCGACCTAGACAGTTTCTCGGCCCCGCGTGCCGGAGTGCGAGTATTGGCTAATCGCGGCGTTAGCGGTATTGACGGATTCGTTTCGACGGTTTTGGGCGGTGCCCGCGCCGCGGGCCCGGTCGTGGCGCTTTTGGGCGATCTATGTTTCTTACACGACAGCAACGGACTTCTCGGTGCCGCGACTCGTGATCTCAACGTCACTCTGGTAGTAGTCGATAACAACGGCGGAGGAATTTTTTCCTTTTTGCCGCAAGCCACGGTGTTGGACCCGGCGACATTCGAAACCTTGTTCACTACTCCGGTCGGCGTTGATATTGCTGCCTTAGCTGAGGTTCACGGCCTTACCGCCACCGTGGTTACCGAGGTGGGCGCGTTGGTGCCGACGATCAACGCGGCGATAGCGGCCGGTGGAGTGCGAGTAGTGGTAGTGCGAACCGATCCCACCACCAATGTTGATCGCCATCGCGAAGTGTGGGCCGCGGTAGCCGCCGCGGTTAAAAATTCTTAGCTGGATTGAGGATTACGGTTTACGGATTACGGTCGCACCAACGCGCGAATCATCGACTCAAACTTGGCTTCGGTCTCGTGCCATTCGGTTTCGGGATCTGATCCCGTCACAATGCCGGCCCCTGCGTGCAGGAGTGCCCGCGGTCCGTCGATTTTGGCTCCGCGCAACGCTAACGCCCACTCGCCGTCGCCTCGGCTATCTACCCAACCTACCGGTCCCGCGTAGCAACCGCGGGTCGGGCCTTCAAGTTGCGTGATCAACCGCCGCGCGGCGTCTACTGGAGTACCACCTACGGCGGGAGTTGGGTGCAACGCGCGCGCCAGAGTTAGTGCGTCGGGCGCAGGCAAAAAGAGCTGGCCGGTTATTGGAGTAACGAGGTGCGCGATAGTGGCTAAGACCGCGACCTCGGGTTCGGTCGCCGCGTCGAGATGTTCACAGTAGGGGGTCAAGCCCGCCAAAATCGCGCTGACCACGAGAGCGTGTTCGCGAGCATCTTTAGGTGACTGACGCAAAAACTCAACCGCGTCGGCATCGGTGCCGGCTACGGTGCCAGCCATAGGCGCCGACTCAATTTGATCGCCGCGGCGGCGCACTAATAATTCTGGACTGGCTCCGACGAAGCCATTGGCTGCGTAGATAAAGCAACCCGGTTGCTGGATGCGTAACCGGTCGAGCACGGTGCGATGGTCGAAGGGCCGGTCGGCGACGATCTCGACCTGTCGGGCCAAGACCATTTTTTCGAGGGTTCCCTTGGCGATTTTAGCTAAAATCTGTTCTATCGCCTCATTCCACGCGGTTCGCGAGGTGAGTTCGCGCACCGTAAATACGTCGGGATAATCGGGAGCGGGGGGAGAAATCTGCCAGGGTTCACCCAATTCGGTAATCCATGAACGCCCGTCGCCGGTGCGGCCCATAATGCGGGCCGGCAGTATCACTTCGGCCGCTTCATCATTATCAAACGGAAGCGCGCCAACCGCGAGCGGTCCGGATCCCGACCATCCGCAATCGTCTTCGTGGTCGATGCTCGCCAGGGTGACGGCAGCAAGTTCGACAGACACGCGCGCCGCACAGCCGGCGGTGACCAATCCAACTCCATCGTGCAGCCATGCGAATCCATCGGGCCCCAAGCCATCGAGAAGATCTTTGGGGTTATCAATCGCGCGCGTAACTGCACGGAGGGTAGGCGCGGACGCCGGAGCGGTACTCACGCGCGCGTTCCGGTCAAGAGTTGCACCGAACCATTTGTCATTGTGGTGCGGTGAGTATTAGTGAACCCCGTATCGTTTAGTAGCGCTAGCAGTTCGGTCGGTGCGGGCAGATACGCGGTCGACGCGGGGAGATAGCGATAGGCCTCGGCGTCGCGTGAAAAGATCCGACCGAGAATAGGTACCACACCGCGAAACCAAACCGTGTTACCGGCGCGGGCAATAGTTGATTCGGGCACGGCTGCGTCGAGTGCCGAAAACCGTCCGCCGGGGCGCAACACTCGTGCAACTTCCGTAAAAACCTGCTTAAGGTCGACGAAGTTGCGCAAGGCGAAGCCGCAAACCACCGCGTCGAATGAACCCGAGGCGTGGGGTAGCGCGGCGGCATCGCTACGCACTAGTGGGGCCGAGGTGCGAGTGGCCGCCAGCATGCCCGCGGAAAAATCGGCACCTACGGCGCGATAACCCGAAGCGGTGAGATCGACACAAAAATCTCCGGTGCCACAAGCCAAATCGAGCACTCGGGCGGCCGAAACGAGGTCGAGGGTGGCTAGAGTGCGTCGGCGCCAGCCGGTATCGAGGCCGAGTGAAATCATCCGATTCATTCGGTCGTAGCCCGGCGCCACTCGGTCGAACATTGCTTCTACGACTTGTCGTTTGGTTTCACCCTGCGGTAACTCGCCGCCCGCGCCCAGTACCGGAGTGGGATCACTCATCGCGTGCCCGACCGATTCCAGTTGGGCTCGTCAACTGCGGCCGACAATTCCGCCGACTCGCCCACCGCTTCGAGGTGCTCTTGCGCGGTTGTCAACAGTACATCGCGAAAATGCTGCGCGACCAGCATGGTCGCGGTGGGTAACAGCATCCGAAATGCTTCGACTAAGACCTCGGCTCGTTCAGAATCGGAGAGATTTTTTTCTTGCAACGGGATACGGACATATTCGTCAAATATTTCTACCGCGTCGCGCGCGATAGTTTGCGTCATTTCGTGTTGGCGCTGGGCTAAATCGAGGAGAACTGGAAACGGCAGTCCTATTTCTAGTAGTCGTACTCCGGCGCTGAGCGTCGTTATGTCGCTAGCGGAAAAGTATTCGACTCCATCGCGTATTTGTGATTTTAACAAGCCTTGTTTGGCGATAGTCTCAATAATCGCGTCGGGCACACCGGTTCGTCGCGCGAGTTCGTCGCGCGTGATTACTTCGCTGGCCACTTCGCTGGCCACCGCTTCGGCTAGAGGGGCATCGGTCGGGTTGAGTTCGCCATCAAGCAGGCGGCGAATTAGCGCGAGGCTAAGACCGCGGTCTTGCAACTCGCGGATGCGAGCGATCCTCGCTATGTGCTCATCGGAATACCACGCCACTCGCCCCACTCGACGGGGCGGGGGGAGGAGCCGGCGTTTTTGGTAGAAGCGAATGGTGTCGACCGACAGGTCGGTGGCGAGGGCGAGGTCTTCAACTCGAAACTCCGCTCTGGGGGCACTCGGGGAAATTTGGTCGGGAGACGTTGGGTTACTGGTAGCCACGCCGCCAATCTTAGGAGTGATCGCTCCCAGCGTCGCATCGTCGCAATCCTGTCAAAATATCATTATCCAGTAAGGATATCTAGCTGGGTCGGGGCGGGTCGGGGCGGGTCGGGCTATTGACGCGGGGTTAACTATTCCAAACCGGTGGTCGTTTTTCCGCGAAAGCGGTGGCTCCTTCGATGGCGTCACCGCTGCGAAAGACCTCGGCCGCGAGTTGGCCGTTGAGTTCCCACGCCGCGGGCTCGGTGAGTTCGGCGGCGGCTCGGGTCAATCGGCGTCCGGCTCGCACCGCGGCGGGGGAGTTCTCGCCGATGCGATCGGCCAATGCCACTGCTTGAGCGACGACCTCATCGGCCGGCACGATTCGGTTGACTAATCCCAGTTCAAACGCGCGCGCGGCCGAGATGGGGTCACCAGTCATAACGATTTCAAGCGCGGTGGCCAGAGGTACCCGCCGCGCGAGTCGGATCGGCCCTCCCGCGGCGGCTAATAGTCCTCGTTTGGCCTCGGGTAATCCGAAAGTTGCGTCTTCGGCGGCAACTACGAGGTCGCAGGACAGCACGAGTTCGAATCCACCAGCTAACGCAGGACCATTGACTGCCGCGATAATTGGTTTAGGAAAATCACGCTGTACTAATCCACCAAAGCCGCCTTTAGGAGCATTAATTGCTAGGCCGCCACCTTGCGCAACCACTTTTAGGTCGGCACCGGCACAAAATACCGTTCCGGCGCCGGTGACCACCACGACCGCAACATCGTCGTCGTACTCCACATCGTCGAGCGCGTCCTCGATTGCTAGCGATAGTTCGGGGTTCATCGCGTTGCGTGCGTCGGGTCGGTTGAGACACAAAATTTCCGCTCGTCCTTGACGCGACCGCAGCAATATTTCAGGTTCGTTAGCCATGGAGTCTCTTTTCTTGGTAATAGTTAGTCGGCCGCGGCGATCCCGGTCGGGCAAGTAACTCCCGTGCCGGCGAGGCCGCAGTAGCCGCCAGGATTCTTATCGAGGTATTGCTGGTGGTACGACTCGGCGTAATAAAACGTTCCCGCCGGTTCGATCTCGGTGGTGATAGTTCCCAAGCCGGCATCGGCGAGCATTGCTTGGTAGGCCGCCTTTGACGCTTCAGCAGTCTTGAGTTGTTCAGGGGTAGTAGTAAAAATGGCCGATCGGTACTGGGTGCCAGCGTCGTTACCTTGCCGCATACCTTGAGTGGGGTTGTGCTCTTCCCAAAAAACTTTAAGTAGATCTTCGTAACGACAAACGCTGGGGTCGAATACTACGAGTACGGTTTCGGTGTGGCCGGTACGCCCCGAGCACACTTCTTCGTAAGTGGGATTTTCGGTGAGGCCGCCCGCGTAACCCACCGCCGTGCTAAAAACTCCGTCGATAGTCCAGAACAATCTTTCCGCGCCCCAAAAACAACCTAAGGCGAACTCGGCTTGCTCCTGACCGGCGGTAAACGGACCCGTCAATGGCGTTCCGAGTACTTCGTGTTTATCGGGAACCGACAACGGAGTCGATCGTCCCGCCAGTGCGCTGTCGGCGGTAACCATTTCCGACTTGGAGCTTAACCACGCCATGACTACTCCTTTTTCGTTTGCCTTCACGCTAGACGCGTTCGCTAACGAAGGTACACCGACCGCTACTCTGTTGGGTATGGCAGAACCTGGCGGTAGTGGCCCGATCGGTCCTTACCCTGATGGCGTTGACCACGATGAATACGATCGTTTGCGCCGGCGCGTGTTGTGGACTTTTCCGTCGGGACTCTACATTCTCGGCTCAACCGATGGCGACCAACGCCGTAACGGAATGACGATCAATTGGGTAACTCAAGTGTCGTTCGATCCAAAACTCGTGGGAGTAGGGATTGAAAAATCTGCCCTAACTCACGAACTGGTAACCGCTACGAATATTTTTGCCCTGAGTACGGTTCATCGCGAAGATCGTGCCGTAGTGCGTAAATTTACTAAGCCAGTAGAAGTTGATCTCGCGGCAAAAACTCTCAACGGTTTTGCTTACCTAGAGCGAGTAACCGGCGCACCGATTTTGACTCAGGCCGCGGCGTTTATTGATTGCGAAGTTCGTAATCAATTTGATGCCGGCAATCACACATTTTTTGTTGGCGAAATCGTTGACGCGGGTTTTTTAGGGGCCGAAGACGCGCCGATATTGCGAATGGAAGATACTCGAATGAACTACGGCGGTTAATTACGGCTTTCCAATGAGGCGATCCCACCACGAACGGTGATCGGCGGCCTTAGCTGCGGGGGCTTTAGCAACCGGCGCCGGTCGCTTGGCCGCAGGTTTGCGCGCCGGTCGCTTGGCGGCAGATTTCTTGGCCGCGGGTTTGCGCGCCGGTCGCTTGGCGGCAGATTTCTTGGCCGCGGGTTTGCGCGCCGGTCGCTTGGCGGCAGATTTCTTGGCCGCGGGTTTGCGCGCCGGTCGCTTGGCGGCAGGCTTGCGCGCCGGTCGCTTGGCGGCAGGCTTGCGCGCCGGTCGCTTGGCGGCAGATTTCTTGGCGGTGGATTTCTTGGTTGCCACAGGGCTCACCTTTCGTTCAGATTTTTCTTTAGTTGTTCAACCGATAATGACACATAGTCCTATCGGACGGGGGTATATCGGGCGGATCAATCGGCAATGATCCAATCCCCAGTCGACTCCTACCGAATCGACTGATTTATGTCGCCCTAGACCGTTGTTCACTGGTACTGCCGTTGTTGTCAGTTTTTCCTTTATCCAAGTAGCGTAAAGGTTTGTGAGCCGCAAAATCTTGATTATTTCTGCCTCTATGGGCGCTGGTCATAACGGGGCCGCGAGAGAATTATCGGCCCGGCTCGTTGCGCAAGGAAACTCCACCCAGATCGTCGACTACATGGAGATGATCCCCCTTCACCTCGGTGGAGTTGTGCGCTGGAGTTACAAGTTCCAGCTTCGCCACTTCGCCTGGACTTACGACCTCACTTATCAAGCGTTTAGTCGCGGGGGTGCATTTCTATGGGCACCGGTGGTTTGGGGCATGGGATTGATAACTCGTCGACCGCTGCTCCGACTCTTGCTTAATACTCGTCCCGATGCCATCGTCTCCACTTACCCGCTCGCCTCGTTAGTGCTGGGGCGCATGCGATCAAAGCACTGGCTGAGTGTTCCGGTAGCCACTTTTTTAACCGACTTCGCGGTGCACTCGTTATGGGTACACCCCGGCATTGATCTGCATCTAGCAGTCAGTCCGGAGTCGGCTGCTACTGCTAACCAACGCGGTAGTCACGCCAGCGTCGCCGCCGGCCCGCGGTGCTGACTAAATCAACAGTTGATCTCCTTGATGGAGGAATTATTTCACTCTTTACCCACTGGCAGGTCTATGTACTCGTAGCGGTTTCAAGTATTGGTTTGGTCGTTAATCAGAGTGCGTTTCAGGCCGGCCATGTCGCCGCTTCGTTACCGGTAATTGCGGTGGCTAATCCCACTCTTAGCGCCGCACTCGGGGTAGTTCTTTTTGGTGAAACGATGGGAGCTCAAGGCGGGCTCGAATGGGCGGTAGTCGTGGGGGCCGCGTTGATTGCAATTACAGGAACTGTCGCGTTGGCACAATCGCCTTTGGTTACTCACTCCGCCGAACGCTAATTATCGACTAATCAGGTGCGAAATCCTTCGTACGGCCGCAGTTCGCGGCGAGCGATCTGCATTAAGTGAACATCATCAGGGCCATCGACTAAACGAACCGTGCGCACGTAAGTCCACATCCGGGCGAGAGGCCAGTCGTCGGAGACTCCCGCGCCGCCAAAGAGCTGGATGGCGCGATCGATTACCGCGGTGGCTACGCGCGCCGCTACGACCTTGATGGCCGAGATCTCGATGCGAGCGCCTTTGGCCCCGACGGTATCCATAAGCCACGCCGCTTTCATAGTGAGTAAACGAGCTTGTTCAATTTCGATGCGGCATTCGGCAATGTCGCGTTGCACCGCCCCTTGATCGGCTAGCGGCTTACCAAACGCCACTCGCTGTTGGGCCCGGGCGCACATAAGTTCGAGGGCTCGTTCGGCCGCGCCAATGGCACGCATGCAGTGATGAATGCGGCCGGGGCCAAGACGAGCCTGAGCAATTGCGAACCCGCCGCCTTCTTCTCCGAGCATGTATTCAACGGGCACCCGAACATTTTCGAACAGAGTTTCGCAATGGCCACCACCCGCGTCGTGACCAAATACTGGCAGCGTGCGCACGATGCTGAAGCCGGGAGTATCAAACGGAATCAAGATCATTGAGTGACGACGATGGGCCTCGGCGTCGGGATCGGAGACTCCCATCAATATGGCAAATCGACAGTTGGGTGACGCCGCTCCACTCGTCCACCACTTGTGGGCATTAACTACATAATGATCGCCGTCGCGCTCAATCCGACTGGCGATATTGGTGGCATCGCTACTAGCGACCCACGGTTCGGTCATCGCAAAACACGACCTAATTTCTCCGGCTAACAGCGGATCAAGGAACTGTTCGCGTTGTAGAGGAGTTCCGAATTGGTGCAAAATTTCCATGTTGCCAGTGTCCGGAGCCGCACAGTTGGTGGCTTCGCTGGCCAGCAAACTGCGACCCATAAGTTCGCACAGCGGCGCGTACTCGGTGTTGGTTAACCCCGCCCCGAGATCGGAGTCGGGTAGAAAAAGATTCCAGAGTCCACGCGCCCGCGCTTCGATTTTTAGATCGTCCATGATCGGAGGTGAAGCGTGAGGGTCGCCGATAGCTTTTACTTCTTGGGCGTAAATCTCTTCGGCGGGGTTAACGACTTCAGTAATAAACGCAGCCAAACGGTCGCGGTATTCCTCGGCTCGTGGAGTAAGGGAAAAGTCCATTTAAATCACCTACTGGTTAAGTTAATTCGACACACTTGCGGGCATAATTATTTCGATAGGGGTGTCACTTTCATCGAGCGGCGGAAATTCAACTTTCCGCAAGCTCTCAGCTTCGGCGCGGTCGGCCGCGGTAAATGGTCGTGTGGTGCAGCAAAACTCCACTGCGATTCCGTTGGGGTCGTCGGCGTAAATAGAAACGCACCAACCGTGGTCGACCCTAAGTACGGGGTAGTCATGGTCGAGCCAGCGTTGCTGTGTCGCTTGCAGCGCGTCGAGATTGGGCGCGTTGAACGCGATGTGGTTGGTCCATGTTGGCAGCCCGAGTCCTTTGCTGATTGAAGTATCGAAGTCGGCCGGCACCGCGGGGTTGTCATTGATATCCCAGATCGCCAAGCATTCACCGTTACCAGTGTCGTAAAAAAGATGACGGGCCCATCCCCCTTCCGGAGTGGCCGCCGCTTCAACTTTGACCAGAGTAAAACCCATGACCTCGGTATAGAAAGTGTGGGTTGCCTCTAAGTCTCGGGTGGTGATGGCGACATGATGAAAAGCCATGAGGTTCTCCTTGGTAGAGATAGGTCGTGGGTAGCGATAGGTCTTGGCTAATTTACTAATTTACGGTCCGGTCCGGTCCGGATGAGATTTTGGCCGTTGGGGTTCTAATCGCAGTTTCTTGTTCTACACGCTACCCTGCGCGCATGTCCGAAATGTCAGTGGCTGATCTTGCGACCGACCCTATGGAACAAGTGCGACGATGGGTAGCCGACGCCCAGACCGCCGGTGTTCCCGAATGGGACGCCATGACGGTAGCCACTGCTGATGCTTCCGGCGCCCCGTCGGCTCGCATGGTGTTGCTGCGAGGAATTGAAGACGCGGGTTTTCGTTTTTATTCTAACTACGCCTCACGCAAGGCAACAGAACTTTCGGTCAACTCCCGCGCTGCGCTAGTCATTTACTGGCGCGAACAACAACGCCAGATTCGCGCCATTGGCTCGGTTTCCCAACTCACACCCGAAGAGTCGTTGGATTACTGGTCGCGCCGACCGCGGGCTAGCCAACTTTCGGCATGGGCATCGTACCAATCGGCTCCAATCGACAATCGCACCACGCTGGAAGAGGAAGTAACCAAAATTGAACAGCAATTTAGCGACCAAGACGAAATACCGCGACCGTCGTTTTGGGGCGGCTATTTAATCAGTCCGACAGAAGTTGAGTTTTGGGCGCACCGCGACAACCGTTTGCACGACCGTTTGGTGTACCGCAAAGACTCTGGTGCGAACTGGAATATTTCACGCTTGCAACCGTAAGCAATTTTTATTTTCTTACGTTTTTTTGCTGTTTACCGCCTCAAGTTTTTGTCCTTGCCATGCCTCTATAACTGCGAGATAAACCACGATGCGTCCCAGAATTAATAACCAGGCGAGCAAGGCAAAAACGACACCCAAGGTTCCGTAGATCTCTGACGAAGACGAAACTAGACGGGGCACTACGTACGCGCCAAGAATTTTTAATATCTCAAGGGCGACCGCGGCGGCAAATGAAGGAACCAAGGTCACTCGCCACGACATTTTCCGATGGGGCAAAATCCACGAAGTCCACATCCATAATCCGGTATTGGCCCCCAGACTTATTAATAGAACAATGGGAGAAAGAAAATTTGGCAGTAGGGCCCACAGCGAAGTGGCTCCGAGCGCAACTACTGCGAGAGCGACCATTCCTAGGAGCCACAAAATTCCGCGGCCGCGGGTTGTCAGCCCTTCGCCCGGAATATTCCATGCCGCGTCAAAGGCGTGGGCCGTCACCAACGCGAAACTCGTACCCAACCATATAATTCCCATCACACCGACGACGGACGCGAGCTGGTGGCTGCTTTGAGCCGAAGTGATGGTTTTTGTCACGGTGCGCGCCGCTTCGCCGGTGATTCCGAGATTTTTAACAACATTGGCCGCAAACTGGCCATCGTTATTAGCGAATAACCCCACAACCGCAACGGCAAGAATTAATAGTGCGAATAGTGCGAGAAAACCGTAGAGGGTTATCCCGCTAGCCAAACTAGGGCCATGGATCGCGTTGTAACGGTGTTGTAACTCGCGCAGCCAATCCCAGGACCGGTGAATAAAATTTCGTATTTTGCTCTCACGATTCATGGACAAATAGTTTTCAACTCGAAAGTTCCCGACCGGACGGTGGCATTACTCATACCGTCTACCGCGGTTACCGACCACGAATAGACCTTAGGTGACGACTAGGTGGTGATAGCAAAGATTCCACCCCTTTGGGGCAGACTGGACGATTATGACCACGCTCTCCACCGCCGCCCTCGTGATTGCCGTGGTTCTCGCGGTTGGCGATTGGATAGCGGTTGGGCGCGGCTGGCGGAGGCGGGAATATTGGTGCAAGCCTGGCGCCACGCTGGCGTTGGTGGTGGCTGCCGCCACGCTGAATCCGACTTATTCTGATGTTCGCACGCTGGTAGTAATCGCGCTCATAGCTTCACTGGCCGGCGACATTTTCCTTATGTTGCCTAGGGATCGATTTGTGGCCGGCTTGGGGTCGTTTCTTCTGGCGCAAGTTCTCTACGCAGTGGCGTTCTCGCTTCCGGGTAGTTCGGGGCGGGCTTATTTGATCGCCGCCGCAGTCGTGGTGGCGGCGGCATTACCGGCGGGACTGCGGGTCGTGAACGCGTTGGCGAAGGCAAATCATTCTGAGCTAATCGCGCCGGTGATGGTTTATTTTGTGGCGATTAGCGCCATGGTCATCAGCGCGTTGGCGAGTGGGAACATTTTGGCCGGCGTGGGCGCGGTCACATTTTTGATTTCTGATTCGCTAATCGCCGAGGACCGTTTTGTGAAGAGCCGTCTAGTACAAAACCCCGCGGCAACGCGTGTTGCAATTATGGTCACTTATTACTTAGCGCAAATTGCCATTGTGCTCTCGCTACTTTTCGGAAACTAGAACCGGAACGCTTTACAGAACGCGAACGCCAGTTTTAGTGGTAGCGGCGTCGTGCTGGAGTCGGTATTCGGCAATTTGTCCGACTGACACAATAAGAATCCGGTGTTCAATGGCGAACTCTTCGAGATAAGCAGTCCGAGCTGGCGATCCGTCGCGGTCGAGGACTTCGCAAATCGCGGCTACGGGGGGAAGTCCCGCGAGTACGGCTAGATCGACCGCGGCTTCGGTATGACCACGCCGTTCCTGGGTTCCGCCCGGCTGGGCTCGTAAGGGGAACATATGGCCGGGGCGAATAAATTCGTCACCAGTGACATCGGGATCGGCAACTCGACGGATAGTGAGAGCCCGATCGGCGGCACCAATGCCGCTACCCGCGTCACGATGATCGATCGAAACGCAAAATGCGGTGTCGCATCCGGCTTCACCTTCGGCCACCATCGAAGAAATATTGAGTGATTCAAGAACCTCAGGGGAACTAGGCATGCAGACCAACCCGCGCGCCCAAGTAATCATAAAGTTGATGGCTTCAGGAGTTACCCACGACGCGGCCATAGCTAAGTCGCCTTCATTTTCACGGTCATCGTCGTCGACCACTATGACCATTTCGCCGCGCTTAATGCGACGAACGGCTTCTTCGATTGAGGCAAGATTCACGCGGCAATTCTCCTGATCGAATTAAAGACTAAACCAGTGAGGCCATTTGGTGGGACTTGGACTTGTGCCCATGTTAGGGGTTACTGGTTGGACGGGACGGCCAATGCGAGCCCGTTTGATGATCCAGATTTTATCCCGATTTTATTTAGGTTTTATCCAGATATTGTCTGGGTTTTATGGGTTGGCAGCAAAATTTATGGGGTAAAGCAAATGGTGGCCGCGGGGTCGATGATGACACCAACGACAGACCCCGAAGCTATTTCGGATTCCAAATTGAGATTGGTCGGCGCCTCGGTGTTGGCGATCTCGACATTGAGAAATTGATGATCTTCGGTTTCGACCCGCATCTGCCAATGATTGCGTCGAAAGGTGCGAGCTATCACCGTCGCCGACTCGCGACCGTGGTTTGGATTAGGGGTCAACCGAATCGCATCAGGACGAACCGCGATTGTCGACCCAGTGTTACTACTAATGATGTTCCAGCCGAGAAAACTGGCAACAAAAGCGGTGGCCGGTTGGCGCCAAAGTTCTACCGGTGGCGCGACTTGCTCGATTTTCCCGGCGTTAATTATGGCAATGCGGTCGCCGATAGCAAAAGCTTCGGCGTGGTCGTGGGTAACGAGCAAAGTGGCCGCGCCTAGACGATTAGAGATAGTGCGCACTTCGTTGCTCAACTCATCGCGTCGTGGACGATCGAGAGCGCCAAACGGCTCGTCAAGCATAAGCAATTTAGGTTCGGGGGCTATTGCGCGAGCCAAGGCAACTCGTTGTGCTTCGCCCCCCGACAACTCAGCGACGGCACGGGTTTCGAAACCCGCAAGCCCCACTATTTTTAGCGCCGCGCGCGCACGCGTTTCTGCTTCCGCTCGGCGAACATTTTGCATGACGAGTCCGAACATTACGTTTCCTAAAACATCACGGTGGGGAAAGAGAGTGGCGGATTGAAACATGAGTCCAAAGCCGCGCCGATGAGTAGGGACCGGCGCAAGATCGATACCGTCGCTCTCAATGCGTCCGTGGGCTAGTGGTTCTAATCCCGCTATCGCCCGCAACAGTGTGCTCTTACCGCTTCCGCTCGGACCCAGCACTACGACGGTTTCGTTAGCTGCCAGCGCAAGGCTTACTCGGTCGAGGGCAACGCTATCTCCGAAGCGCACCGAAACTTCTTGGAGATCTAGGACCGGTTTCATTAGAAGGTTCCGATCGATCCGATACGGGCCCGCTCAATTCCCATCACGACCAATACGACTAAGGCCATCAAGATCGAACTGGCCGCGAGGGCGGAGCCAAAGTTGAGAGCACCGGGTTGACCGAGCAAGCGCGCAATCACTATTGGAAGGGTGGGGTGATCGGGTCGGGCCAAAAATGCGGTGGCGCCAAATTCGCCCAGCGATATCGCGAGCGCGAAGCCGGCTCCAACCGTATAAGCCCGGGCCGAAATCGGTAAATCGATCTCGCGCCAAACTCGGCGCGGATTAGCACCCAAAACTGCGGCCAAGTCGCGCAGGCGAGGGTCGATTGAAGAAAGTATTGGCACGATCGCTCGTATTACGAACGGAATCGCGATGAGTGCGTGCGCGAATGGTAGTAATAACCACGACGAACGAAAATCAAACGGCGGGGTGTCGAAAGTAATAAGAAAACCGAAACCAACGGTTACCGCCGAAACTCCCAACGGAAGACTCAGTGCAGTTGCTAGGCCACTCCGGTGGCGGACAATGGCGTGGGCGGCCAAGCCGCCTACGACTAATGAAATTGCTGCCGCTATCACCGCTATGACCAGAGAGTTTTTTATTGCCGCTACAGGAGTTACGAACAAAACGCTGTCGGCGCGTAAAGTTCCTAGTGCGCGGTAGTAAGTCAGCCCAAACCCCGATGGAATAGAGAAAGAATTAACGATCAGAGTAGCCATCGGTAAACCGAGCAGTAGAGCCATAAACAATAAATTCCCCCCGAGCATGGTCCGTTGACCGGCTGATCGAACTTGAGGAACCGCGGCGGCCGATTGGAGGCCGAGCGCCACCCGCTGGTGAGCAATGAGCCGGTTGGTGATGATTAGTACCACGACTACTGCTACTAATTGCACGACTGATAATCCCGCGGCGGTTTTGAAGTCGAGCAGTTGCGCGGTCTGACGGTAAATCTCAGTTTCAAGAGTGGCGCGACCGGGACCACCTAGAAACAAAATAATTCCGAACGAAGTGAAAGTAAATAGAAAACACACTGCGCTGGCGGCCCAAATAGCCGGTCGTAGTGCGGGAAGGGTGACATGAATAAATGTTTTTATTTTTGACGCACCCAAAACTTGCGCGGCAGTCTCAGTTTTCGGGTCGAGATGAGCCCAGAGTCCCCCCACTGTTCGCACTACTACGGCGTAGTTGAAAAATATGTGGGCGAGAAGAATGGCGGTAAACGAAGGGGGTACTCCAAGAGCGAGGAACGCGGCCGCCACTACCAAGGTTGGAAGAACGAATGGAACTGTTGCTAGTGCGCGCACCAGCGATCGGCCGGCAAATCGATAGCGGTAAAGCACGTAGGCCCCAGGAATACCAACTACGACTGTAAGTAAGGTCGATAGCGCGGCTTGTAAAAATGTAAAGCCAATAATCCTTCGCAAAGAATCGCTTTCGAGTACAGCAACAACCGGGTTTAGATCGAGCCCCGCGTCTGTAGTCAATCCTCGCCCGAGAATGTTGGCGACCGGAAGGACGAATAATACGCCGAGGAACACGAGTGGTACTCCGATGGTGAAAACGGAGTAGCGGGTAAGTCTTCCTGATCGTGGGCCTGATGACGCGATCACCGCAGGACGGCTTCGGTCCAGTCGGCTATCCACTGTTCGCGGTGTCGGTTAATACGAGAGGGCGACATTGAGGCCGGGTTGGGAGCAACTTCGGCAAACTTTTTAAATACGGCGGGGAGTTGCGCGTCGGGAGTAACCGGAAAGACAAACATTTGCAGGGGAATATCTTCTTGAAATTTACGAGTCAACATAAAATCGATCAGTTTTTCGGCCGCTTTGCGGTTATCAGTTCCTCGTAGAATTCCGGCGAATTCGGTTTGTCGAAAACAACTATCAAGCATGGTTCCAATAGGTGCGGTGCTGGGCTGAGGGTCGGAGTAGTAGACCGCCGCCGCCGGACTCGACGCGTACGAGACCACTAGCGGACGCTCACCGCCACCTTCGCCTGCGCTAAACGAACCGTTATAGGCCATCTCCCAACCGGCAGTTACCTCAACCCCATTAGCGCGCAAGGCCCGCCAATACTCAATCCAGTCCGTTGCGCCGAAACGGGTAATGGTGGCAAGCAAAAATGCCAATCCCGGTGAAGAAGTAGCGGGGTTTTCTACTACCAACAGGTTGCGATAGCGAGACCGAGTTAGATCGGTCAAAGTTTTTGGTGGTGACAACTGCTTTTGGTCAAACCAGTCTTTGTCGTAGTTGATACACACATCGCCGTAGTCAATCGGGGTAACCCGAAACCGTTTATCAACTTTAAATTCTTTACTTACCAGGTCGATATTGGCCGCACGATAGGGCTCGAAGATCTCGGCATCAATCCCGCGCGACAAGAAGGTGGTGTCGACGCCGTAGAGAACATCGCCGAGGGGTTGATCTTTAGTAAGAATTGCTTGATTGAGCGCCACGCCCGCGTCGCCGAGCGGCAGCAGCTTCACCAACACTTCCGACTCGCGCGTGAAATCTCGCAGTACTGATTTTGAAATGGAAAAAGAATCATGGGTTACGAGGGTGACGGTGGCGGATTGGGTACGCGCTCCGCTTACGGTGGTGCTCGTCAATGCCAAGATGGTCGCACCGATAATGCTGGCTGCTATTACGCGACGAAACGATGTCATCAGGCGACCGCGTTGGGCTGTACGGCCAAAACTGTTCCCGTTTTTAGATTTACCGTCGCGCGTAGCTCGGTAAATTCATTACTTACTCCGAGAGTTGAGCCGGGTAGCAATTGCGAGTTGAGTAGAGCAAAACGCAATCCGGTAGTAGTGACACCGAGAGCCGGCTCGTTCGGAGCCAGCAGCGAAATAGTGGAGCCAAGGCTTCCGGATAATTCAGTTAAATGTCGTACGACGGTTACGCGTGTTACTCCAAACCACGCTTCAATGTTCATCATGGTGTATTTATTCGCAGTCAAGAGCTGGGCATTAGCTAGAAAATGATCGAGGCGACCACCGTGACCACCGATCACGACAATTGAGGTGATCCCACGCACGCGCGCGGCATCAATAGCTAATTCAAGATCGGTGGCGTCTTTATCGATGGGATGGGTTTCGATCTCGGTTCCGGCGGCAGTCACTGTGTCCAGAGTTGATGAACTGAGCGAGTCGAAATCGCCGACCGCGAGGTCGATGGCAAAGCCCAGCCGCAAGGCATGCTCAACTCCCGAGTCGGCGCCGATGACCAGATCGGCCGAAGGAAGAAACTCAATTACTGAATCGATAACCGGTTCGCCCCCCGCAAAAATCAGCGCGGTCGTACTGGAGTTTGGATCGGAATTAGTCCTACTAGCCATGGTGCACTCCCTTCGCCGGCATTATCCGGAGCAGGTTCTTGGGGTCGGTAACGCGCGCGGTGGCGTGGTCACCCTCTCAGCCCGGCTGTCCCGAGCTCCCCTTACTTGCCCAACTGGTCGCTGGGTATATGTGCCATTGTAGCGAGATGGCCAGCGAAGTCGTACTTGTGCGTCACGGTGAAACTGAATGGAGTACGTCGGGTCAACACACCGGAATTACCGATATCCCTCTTACTGAAAACGGCCGCGACCAAGCGCGTTCGCTTAAGAAATCTTTAACCGAGTGGAAGTTTTCGTTAGTACTTGTCAGCCCATTAGGTCGAGCCCAAGAGACCGCACGATTAGCAGGAATAGATGCCGGCGCCATTACCGATTCCAACTTACGCGAATGGAACTACGGCGAATACGAAGGACTTACCACTCAAGAAATCCGAAAAACTCGGCCAGGGTGGACGGTGTTTGGCGAAGGAGTGGTGGGGGGTGAAACGGTCGACGAAGTTGGCGTCCGCACCGATTTGATCATTGCCCAAGCTGATGCCGTTGACGGCTCGGTTGCCTTGGTCGCGCACGGTCACGTCTTGCGAATTTTGGCCGCTCGGTGGATGGGGCTGCCCGCAGTTAACGGCTCCCATCTTGCTCTGGGCACGGCCACACTCAGTATTTTGGGTTACGAGCGTGAAACCAAGGTGATTAGTCGTTGGAACGCGCCGGTAGTCGAATAGTTCTAAAGCCTCCCGATAGGGTTTCTCAATGACTAATTCGACCGCGCCGCCCCAAACTTGGATTGACACCGACCGAGGGTTGGCCGACGCAGTAGCGGCACTTAAATCCGAACCGGCCTACGGACTCGATACCGAGTTTGTCGCCGAGCGCACTTATCGACCTCGACTTTGTTTGGTGCAGATCTCGTGGCCGGGGCACACCGCGCTCATCGATCCTTTGGCGTGCGATGTAAGCGCGCTAAAAGAAGTTTTAGTCGGGCCCGGCACAATGATTACTCACGCAGGTAGTGGTGATTTGCCTATCATCGAACGCGCGTGCGGAGATCGCCCCACTTCATTATTCGATACCCAATTAAGCGCTGGCTTCATCGGAATGAGCCAACCGTCGCTGTCGTCATTGACCTGGGCACTGTTACGTATTCGTTTGGATAAAGGTGACCAATTGTCCGATTGGTCGCGCCGACCGTTACCTGCTTCGGTTCTTGATTACGCGGCCGGTGATGTTGATCACTTATTTGCTTTGCGCGACGAATTAGTTAAACGACTTGAAGCGAGGGGTCGGCTCGAATGGGCCGTAGCGGAATGCGAAATACTTCGTTCCCATGCCGCCCGCAGTTTCGACCCCGAAACCACTTGGTGGAAAGTCAAGGGTTCACGTTCGCTAAAAGGCGAGCAAGCCACAATCGCGCAAGGATTATCGGCATGGCGTGAACGCCGAGCCGAAGCTGACGATGTTCCGCCCCGTTTCGTAATGTCGGATCTTGCGTTGACCGCGTTAATCCAACGACCACCCCGTAACGCTGATGAGATTATGAAGGTGCGGGGGGCGGGCAATCTTTCTAAATCAGCCGTAGCCGGAATCTGGAACGCGATACAAGCGGCTCGTTCGATATCCGACTCCGAACTCAAGTTGCCGCCCAAACATTCGTCCGATCCGTCGCTTGATGCGGCATCAGGATTATTGACAGGGTGGACGGCACAAGTCGCGGAAGGTGAACAGATCGACCCGCGGCTACTGGCGACCCGTGACGATGTGAAGGCGCTAGTTAACGACCGACCGTCGCGGCTCGACTCGGGTTGGCGAGCCGAGATGATAGGGGACGATTTGCGCGCGCTGCTTAATGGCGACGCGGTGCTGCGTTTCGTTGATAACGGTTCGCGTTTAAGTCTAGAAAAATCGCCGCATACCTAACGATTATTCCGAGGCGTACCGACAAACCGGCACACGCTACGCATACGTCTGCTGCCGTCGTCATTTGCGAATTCTCGCAATCGACTATTCAGAAAACAGGAACCGGCTGATGGCTTCGACCACGCAGGCGGGTTTTTCACTACCTTCTAGTTCTACCGTGTTGCGGGTAATGACTTCTACCCAAGTACCTTGCCCGCCCGAGTCAATAACTTCGGCACCAATGATTTCACTGCCCATACGAACGCGAGAGTCAACCGGAACCGGTGCGGGAAACCGGACCTTGTTGGTGCCGTAGTTGATGCCCATGCTGGCCTTAGGAACTTGGAGTAACGCGGGCAGAAATTGATTAGTGATTGACAGCGTTAGATAACCGTGCGCGATCGTGCCGCCAAATGGTCCGGTGGCGGCGCGTTCGGGGTCGACATGAATCCACTGATGATCGCCAGTGGCAGCAGCAAATCCGTCGATTCGGTTTTGGTCAATTCCGATCCAGTCGCTATACCCCAGATGGGTACCGACGGCGCCGAGCAGCGAGTTGGCGTCGGGGTATTTCATGTTGTCTCCTTCGTTTTCCAGATTTAGATATTGAGAATGCAAGTATCCGTAGCCGGTCTAAGCATCGTAGGTAACTCTGGCGGCTCCGGTACGATTCGCAGCGGTGGACTTGCGATTTTCAGCAGCAGACGAGGCGTTCCGTAGTGACGCTCGCGGGTGGCTCACTGAGCAACTCGAAGGGCCATTCGCGGCCGTGCGCGGTCGGGGCGGTCCCGGTGATGAGCATGAGCTATTCGACGAACGGGCCGCGTGGGAACGCGCACTGGGTTCGGCGGGCTGGATCGGCATTGGCTGGCCCGAAGAATTTGGTGGGCGGGGTTTGTCGCTGACTCAACAAGTCATTTTTTACGAAGAGTATTCCCGCGCCCACGGTCCGGGGCGAGTGGGAATAGTAGGTGAGGGATTATTGGGACCAACAGTTGTCGCGTTTGGTACTGATGAACAAAAGAAGAAATTTCTTCCCGGCATTCTCTCGGGTACCGAAATTTGGTGTCAGGGATATTCCGAACCAAATGCGGGTTCTGATTTAGCCAATGTTGCGACCCGAGCCGAGTTAGTAACCAATAGCGACGGCACTCAAGAATGGTCAATTACCGGACAAAAAGTTTGGACTTCACTCGCACATTGGTCGGACTGGTGTTTTGTTTTATGTCGCACCGATCGCGAAGCGCCTAAGCATCGCGGTCTTTCTTATTTATTAGTTCCGATGCGTCAGCCGGGAATTGAAATTCGTCCGATCATGCAAATTACCGCCACTTCGGAGTTCAACGAAGTTTTTTTCGACGACGCCCGCGGCGCGGCCGACGATGTGGTCGGAGCAGTAAACGATGGCTGGAAAGTCGCTATGGGCACATTGGCGTTTGAGCGCGGCGCATCAACTCTTGGGCAGCAATTGGAATTCGAAAATGAATTGATGGCAATTTTTACTACCGCGCGAGCGCGTGGTCGGAACAACGAACCGCTCCTGCGCCAACGGCTGGCTGATGCTTGGATTGCGTTAAGAATTATGCGGTTTAATGCTCTGCGGTCAATGACCGCACTTGAGCGAGCCGAGATCACTCCATTAACCAGTGTGCACAAACTTTTTTGGTCCTCATTCCACCGCAGTTTGGGCGAATTGGCTATCGATGTATTGGGTCCCGAGGGCGAGATCGCTTCGGGAGAGCGCTACGACCTCACTTCGGCTCAACGACTTTTCTTGTACACCCGCGCCGATACGATCTACGGAGGGTCGAATGAAATCCAACGCAATATCATCGGTGAGCGGGCTTTAGGCCTGCCAAAGGAGCCACGACCGTGAGCCCATCCTCGTCATTGCCATCGTCATCGCCATCGTCATCAAAATCTAAACCGGCTACTAAACCGGCTACTGAACCAGCCGGACACGGTCTGCTCGACGGCGCGCGCGTCGTAATCACCGCGGCGGCGGGAACCGGAATTGGTTTTGCTACCGCTAAGCGAGCGTGTGAAGAGGGCGCGGTGGTGGTGTTGAGCGATCATCACGAGCGCCGACTCGGCGAAGCCGCCGATCAATTAGCCGAAATATTTGGTATTCGCCCCGTTACTTCAGTTTGCGATGTGACTAAAGAAAAAGATGTCGAGAAGTTGGTAAAAGTTGCGGTTCAAGCTCACGGCGGTATTGATGTATGGGTAAACAATGCGGGATTAGGTGGCGAGGTACCGATTATCGACATGACCGATGAACAGTGGAGCGGAGTACTCGACGTCACGCTTAACGGAACTTTCCGCTGCACGCGCGCCGCTCTACGACAAATGGTCGAACAGGGTAGTGGGGTCATCGTTAACAACGCTTCAGTATTGGGATGGCGAGCCCAGGCCGGACAAGCCCATTACGCCGCCGCCAAAGCGGGCGTAATGGCGCTCACTCGTTGTGCGGCAATCGAGGCGGCACCCCACGGAATCCGAGTAAATGCGGTGGCTCCCAGTTTGGCGATGCATCCGTTTCTGGCCAAAGTGACGACCGACGAGCTCCTCGAAACTCTGGTGGAACGCGAGGCGTTCGGCCGAGCAGCCGAACCGTGGGAAATCGCCAATGTCATCGTTTTCTTGGCCAGCGCTTACTCCAGTTATATGACTGGTGAAGTGGTTTCGGTGTCTAGTCAACACGCGTGAGCAATTTCCCGCTATTGGTACCTAATTCTGGGTCAGACTAGAGCCGTGGGGCACTGGCTAGTTCCGGCAAATCGCTATGTGCGATTCGTTAATAATTCGGGGCGAACTATCGCGCCCAAGTTTGCCGATGTGCGTAACGCCGCGCTGTCGGGCCGACTTGATAGTTTTGTGTGCGAAGTGCGCGGGGCGCTGGTTGACGCACGAGCCGGCGACACGATTTGGTGCTATTTGCCCGACCTCGATGTTGGCCTAGTAGCCGTGGGGCGGGCGCGCCGACCTAAGGCCGGCAAGCACGCCACCATCACCGCAAAAATCGACCGTCGTCGTTCTCGTCTATTGGCGGTGGATCCATTGGCGGCGAGCACGGTACGGCGCTGGGTTCCCGATTTACGCCACGGTTCGGTTGATCTCGAGTCGCGCCCGCGCGCGATGGCAGTTATTGACGCTTGGGCCAACGAACGCAATGAGCGGGATTTAGAAACACTAGAAATTTTCGCGGTAAAAACTTGGCGCGACGCGGCCGGAAGATCTAACCGCGTTTCGAATTTGGCGGTCCACGACGTCTTGGCGCCTATTGCGCGATTGCTGCGTTCGCAAGAGTTTGCCGTGGGCGTAAAGGCTCCAACCACTTCCGATCCACAATTGATCGCTCGGCGCGCCCGCGATGTAATTACTTTACGGGTATGCCGGCTGCGTACTGGTGGGGGAAAGTTAGAAATCCCTGAAGCGGTGGGCAACCTGCTCGAATCTCGTTGGCGACTTGAACGATCGACCGGCGACCCTAAATTGCGAATAACGCCGTGGTTGGCGTGTTCGGCTCGACCAAGTGCCGAACTGACGACTTTTTTAGAAGATTTAGGAATATTGGTCAGTTGGCCCGCGCGCGGCGACCTAGTTGATCTAACTGAACGATCGAAACAGCACTGGTATCAGCATCTTGGGGTGCGCTAAATAAAAACTTTCCCGCATTCGTGAACTAGTTCAGTCAGTTTCGTGAACTAGTTCAGTCAGTTTCGGGATTAGCCGCGTCGCGGTAAGCGGGCACCTCGCCGCCACCGTGTACCACGATTTGTTCGCCAGTTATATAACGAGCGAGTGGCGATGCCGCAAACAGACACACGTCGGCAATTTCACTCGGATCAGCCATGTGACCGATAGGTACCGTTTTGCCAACTGCTTCAATACCGGCCGCGTCACCATAAAATAAATGTGCTTGTTCAGTAACTATTAGTCCTGCAGTCACGCACACCACGCGAACTTTGGGAGCGAACTCGACTCCAAGAGTTTGGGTCAGGTTGATCAATCCCGCTTTAGCGGCACCGTACGCAGCCGTAGTGGGGCTCGGGCGAGTACCGCTAACGCTGCCGATGTTGATAATTACCCCACCGTCAGTTTGCTCGTTCATTACCGCGAAAACTCGTTGCGAAAACACCATGGGCGCAATGAGATTGAGGGCAATGATCGCGTTGGTAAATTTTGGCGAGGCGGTGGCGGTGTCGGCGGGGGGTGAACCGCCAGCATTGTTGATCAGTACATCGATTCGACCAAATTTGCCCATGGTCTGGGCAATAACGAGATCAATGTCGTCGGCGTTGCGCACGTCGGCGGCGACAAAAGTGGCGGTGCGCCCGTCCGCCGTTGGCGGCTCTTCGGGAGCGGTCCGGCCGCAGACGACTACTTCGGCTCCGGCCGCCAAGAACCGTTCAGCAATGCCCCGGCCCACTCCACGGGTACCCCCAGTAACGATGACTATCCGGCTGCTGAAATTGAGAGGATCGGGCTTGGCCATGCACCGACGGTACCTGACACGCGGCAGGTACGCTGCACATCGTGATTCGTTCTGAGATTCGTGACCAAGTAGCTGAGATCATTATTGATAACCCGCCGGTCAACGCACTGACCGCCCAGGGGTGGTTCGATCTGGCGGCGGCGATTCGCGACCACGGGGCTAACCCCAACGTTCGAGTCGTGATCGTGGCGGCCAATCCCGACTTGCGGGCATTCCAAGTTGGCGTCGACATTAAAGAACTGGCCGCCGACCCCACCAACAAAACTTTGATCGATGTAAACCGCGGGTGCTACGAGACTTTCGCCGCGGTGTACGACTCGCCCGCTCCGGTTATCGCCGCGGTGCACGGATATTGCTTAGGTGGTGGTATCGGAATCGCTGGTAACGCCGACATTTTAGTGGCCGCCGACGACGCGACCTTCTCGCTTCCCGAAGTCGATCGGGGCGCATTAGGTGCCGCCACTCATTTATCTCGTTTGGTTCCGTATAAAAAAATGCGGGCGATGTTCCTCACTGGGTCTTCGGTTACCGCGCAAGAGTTGTTGGCTTTTGGAACGGTCGAGCGAGTTGTTCCCCGAGCGCAGCTTCTCGATACTGCTCGCGAAATTGCCCAAGTAATTGCCGCCAAGAGTCCGCTCGTGATACGCCGAGCCAAAGAATCGCTCAACGCTATCGACCCCGTCGACGTGAAACGCTCGTACCGTTTCGAGCAAGGATTTACTTTTGAACTCAACCTCTGGGGTGACTCCGACGAATTACGCCAAGCGTTCGTGGATAAGCGCGACGCCGATCTCGAGTCTAAATAGTCGATGACTCTCCCGCGCGTACCCGCCCTTGAAGGTTTCTTTAGAGAAGAGCCAGACGGTTCCGCGCGATTGCTGGGTGGGCATTGTGCACAGTGCGGCGCAAGTTTTTTCCCCAAGCAGTTTTCATTTTGCCGTAATCCGGCGTGCGAAGGAGCGATCCTTGACGACACCGAATTATCAACCACGGGAAAATTGTGGTCATTTACCGACAATCAGTTCACGCCACCACCACCGTATCCGCAAGTCGAAATTTTTGTTCCTTACGGAGTTGCTGCGGTCGAGCTCGCCGCGGAACGCATGGTGATACTCGGGCAGTTAGCCGAGGGCACCAATATTGCCAATCTGGCGGTTGGCGACACAATGACGCTGATAGTCGAACCTCTTTACGAAACCCGCGAAGAAATTCGTACGGTCTGGAAGTGGAAAGCGGTGGATAAATAATGGCGAGCAAGCGCGCAAATGGCCAAGAAGATGTAGTCGTTCTCGGAACCGGAATGCATCCTTGGGGAAAATGGGGACGCAACTTCGTGGAGTACGGAGCAGTGGCGGCACGGGCCGCACTGCAAGACGCGGGAGTGGCGTGGACCGATATTGACTACCTCGCCGCCGGCAACACCATGCGCAATGGCTATCCGGGCTATGTGTCAGGCTCAACTTTCGCCCAAGCGTTGGGCTGGCAAGGCATTCCGGTCTCATCGAATTTCGCCGCGTGCGCAAGTGGTGCCGTCGCCCTTGAAGCCGCACGGGTGCGAATCCAGTCGGGTAAAGCCGACGTCGCGCTGGTCGTAGGCGCCGACACCGCGCCTAAAGGATTTTTTGGCCCACTCCCTGGTGACCGTCCGGAAGATCCCGACTGGTTGCGCTTTCATCTACTGGGCGCGACTAATCCCACCTACTTTGCTCTATACGCTCGCCGACGCATGGAACTCTATGGAGCGACCGAAAAAGACTTTGCCGCAGTAAAAATAAAAAATAGTCGTCATGGAATGGCTAACCCTTTTGCGCGCTACCGCAAGGAATTTACCGCCGATGAAATCGCCGAATCGCCGATGGTGGCCGATCCACTGCGCTTGGTAGACATTTGCGCTACGAGTGACGGCGGCGCGGCGGTGGTATTAGCCAGTGCGGAATACGCCCAGCGGTTGGCCGACACCGCGCGCCATGTGCGCATAGCCGCTATATCAACGGTCACTCCGCGTTATCCCAACACTTATCTAGATATGCCCGATATGGCTACCGATTCGGCGGTTGGTGCCGCGGCGCCCGAGCTGGGCTTTAGAGATTCGATCGCCCACGCGGCCTACGAAGAGTCGGGTTTTGGCCCTGAAGATGTTTCGTGCGCCGAGGTCTACGATTTATCAACCGCACTCGAACTTGATTGGTACGAAAACATTGGTCTTTGTCAACCCGGCGAGGCCGAAGCCCTGTTGCACTCCGGCGCGACCACGCTGGGCGGACGCGTTCCGGTAAACGCCAGTGGCGGGTTGGCCAGTTTTGGTGAAGCAATTCCGGCTCAAGCCATCGCTCAAGTATGCGAACTGACAATGCAAATGCGAGGCGAAGCGGGCGCGCGTCAAGTCGAAAATGCTCGAGTTGGTTTGTCGGTCAACCAAGGTTTATTTGGCCACGGAAGTTGCGTCATCGTTGCCCGATGATCGATAAACGCGTTACCGAAGCTGAGGTAGTAGCCGAACTAAGTGACGGCATGGTTATCGGAATCGGCGGTTGGGGATCGCGGCGTAAGCCGATGTCGATCGTGCGCGAGATTCTGCGTTCCGATCTAAAGGATCTGACCATTGTGAGTTACGGCGGTCCCGATGTCGGAATGTTGTGTGCGGCGGGAAAAGTTCGCAAAGCGGTTTATGGATTTGTTTCGCTTGATTCGGTTCCTCTTGAACCGTATTTCCGAGCCGCTCGCCAAAATAAAACTATTGAAGCGATGGAACTTGATGAAGGCATGCTCCAACTGGGCCTTCGCGCGGCCGCGTGGCGAGTTTCATTCTTGCCCTGTCGAGCAGGTATGGGCTCGGCCATTACCGAGGTCAACCCCAAGATGGCGACGGTGGTTTCACCTTATGACGGACAGGAATTTTTAGCCATGCCCGCGCTGCCCCTAGATGTCGCGCTGCTGCACGCCAACCGGGCCGACACTCGGGGCAACGCGCAGTATCTCGGTTCGGATTGGTATTTCGATGACCTATTTGCCATGGCCGCCACTCGCACCTTTGTCTCGTGCGAAAAAATGGTTACTGCTGGCGATCTAACTGATACCGGTCCAGTCGAATCGATTCGAATTAGCCGGCTATTCACCGCGGGAGTAGTCGAAGCTCCATTTGGCGCTCACTTCACTCACTGCGTGCCCGACTACTACCGCGACGAGACAATCCAGCGCGAATACGTAGCTTCCGCCAAAGACGAAGGTGGTTGGTCGGCTTTTCGCGCTCGCTATATCGATATACCCGAAGCTGATTACCGCGCGATCGCTCAGAGTTCGCTAGAAAAATCTGCGAGCGCCTCATGAGCGCAACCCGAGCCGATGTTTGCGTGATCGCGTGTGCGGAGGCGTTTCGCGGCGACGGTGAAATTTTGGCGAGCCCGATTGGATTAATTCCAACTTTGGGCGCTCGGCTGGCTGCGCTTACTTTTGAACCCGACTTGGTCTATTCCGACGGTGACGCGATACAACTCGGCGCCCCGCTATCGGTTAGTGCTTCATCCCAGACTCCGCGAGTGGCGGAGGCTTGGCTGCCGTTTGGGCATATGTTTGACATTGTTTGGTCGGGCCGTCGGCACGTGATGATGGGCGCGACCCAGATCGATCGGTACGGTAACCAAAATATCGCTTGTATTGGTGAGTGGGATCAGCCTAAGGCCCAATTGCTGGGGGTGCGGGGTGCACCGGGTAACACGGTGAATCATCCGGTTAGCTACTGGATACCAAAACACGACACGCGCGCATTCGTTAAAGAGGTTGATTGCGTCTCGGGAGTGGGCTACGACCGAGCTGCGGCCGCGGGGCCTAGCGCGTCAGAGTTCCACGAAATACGACGCGTGATTACCAATTTGGCCGTGCTCGATTTTGACACTCCCGACCACTCAATGCAGTTGCGCTCGGTGCATCCGGGAGTGACGGTCGCAGAAGTAGTAGCCGCTACCGGATTTATTCTGGTATTGCCGACTGAAGTTCCTGAAACTCGACTCCCGTCAGCCGAAGAGCTTTCACTAATCGAATCGGTCCTCGATCCCAACGGCACGCGCGCGGCTGAAGTCACGGCCTAATGCACAAGAGTTTGCGCACCCCGTTGTGCGTTCTTTGCGGTATTGATGTTCCGATCGTGCAAACCGGTATGGGTTGGGTGGCTACCGCGCCGTTAGTGGCCGCTACTGCTAACGCCGGTGGGCTTGGAATTTTGGCCGCGGCCACGATGGACTACGACGAGATGGTCGGCGAGATTCGGTCTATCAAAGAACTGACCGACCGCTCGTTTGCCGTTAACTTGCGTTCGGATGCACCCGACGCGTCCAAACG
>Ga0209702_10001323_pt1 | contig 47813 bp, 39 predicted proteins | sample FRY01_FD_187210 | JGI IMG/M metagenome (GOLD analysis project Ga0209702, IMG submission 187210) | Freshwater microbial communities from Lake Fryxell liftoff mats and glacier meltwater in Antarctica - FRY-01 (SPAdes) (version 2) | ecosystem: Environmental > Aquatic > Freshwater > Ice > Glacier... | reverse complement strand
ACGCTGAATCTTTTAATTCAAAAGTAAAACTCTTTAGAGCAAATCAAAGAGGTGTCGTAGATGTGAAATTCTTTCTGTTTAGAATGGAAAAACTTTTTAGTTAATCCCCAGAAAATTTATGTGACCCCTTTTATTCCAGTAAAACGAAGAATATTTCGTAAATAATTATTTGTTGAAATTTTATTTTTTAAAACGTAATTTAAAAAGAAACATTTGTTAGTGTTTATGAGTGGGATGCCTGCTCTCAATGCCATTGAGTTAAGAGATTTTTGAATGAAGATTAACGATTCTTGATTTCAGATTTTTATATTAATAAATATAAACCGTTTATTTTTCAAGTACTTACACATCTGAAATCAAGAATCGTTAATCGAAAATCTGCAATCATTTTTATTGGTTTATCCTTAACTTAATGACATTGAGCTCGCGGGGGTTTGTTGTTGATATTCTTTTTTGTCATTTCAACGAAGGAGACCTGAGCAACAACGAACAGGCTAAGCAAATCACATAACGTGAGCAACTAATGTGATTTCTCCCTTTGGTCGAAATGACAAAACGCTATAATTACGAAACCAAATCACTCTGATTTCTAAAAACCAATTTCCCATCAAAAGCATCAATCAAAACGATGCTGTCGGTAGTGATTTTTCCGGCTAAAATTTCTTTGGATAATTCATTGAGCACTTCTCTTTGAATAACCCGTTTTACAGGTCGGGCACCAAATTGCGGATCATATCCTTTCTCTGATAAATATTCGATGGCTTCAGGTGTGGCGTCCATTGTGATGCCTTGTGCCGCTAACATTTTGGTCACCGATCTCAGCTGCATACCTACGATTTGGGCAATATTGGCATTGGTCAATGGCGTAAACATCACGATTTCGTCTATACGATTGATGAATTCCGGGCGAACGGTTTGTTTCAGCAAGCCCAAAACTTCTATTTTGGCAGCTTCGGTTGCGGCTTCGACACTTCCCTTAAGATTTTCGAATTTATCCTGAATAATCTGGCTTCCCATATTGGAAGTCATAATGATTATCGTGTTTTTGAAATCGGCGAGACGTCCTTTGTTGTCCGTCAAACGTCCTTCATCCAAGACTTGCAACAAGATGTTGAAGGTGTCGGGATGTGCTTTTTCGATCTCATCCAACAAAATCACAGAATACGGTTTTCTTCGCACGGCTTCGGTCAATTGTCCGCCTTCGTCATAACCCACATATCCGGGAGGCGCACCTACCAAACGGCTCACGCTGTGGCGTTCTTGGTATTCGCTCATATCAATTCGGGTCATTGCGTTTTCATCGTCGAATAAATATTCGGCTAATGCTTTGGCTAATTCGGTTTTTCCAACTCCGGTTGTTCCAAGGAAAAGGAAGGTTCCCACCGGTTTTTTCATATCCTGCAAACCCGCACGACTTCTACGAACGGCATCACTCACAGCTTCGATGGCTTCTTCCTGACCCACGACACGTTTGTGCAATTCGTCTTCCAGTTTCAAGAGTTTTTCTCTTTCGCCTTGCAGCATTTTCATTACCGGAATTCCCGTCCATTTGGCAACGACTTCGGCAATGTCTTCGCGGGTTACTTCTTCTTTTATTAGCGAACTACCTCCAGATTGGTTTTCGGTCAATTGTTTCTGAAAAACGTCCAATCGTTCCTGAGCTTCTTTGATTTTTCCGTATCGAATTTCGGCTACTTTTCCGTAATCGCCATCACGTTCGGCGCGTTCGGCTTCGTATTTGTAGTCTTCGATTTCGGTTTTAACTGTTTGAATGTTATCGACGACGTCTTTTTCGGATTTCCATTTGGCGAAAATTTCGTTTCGTTCTTCTTTTAGATTTGCCAAATCCATTCCTAAAATTTTGAGTTTGCTTTCGTCTTTTTCGCGTTTAATGGCTGCAATTTCAATTTCTAATTGCATTACTTTTCGATCCAAAACATCCAGTTCTTCGGGTTTCGAATTGATTTCCATTCGGATTTTAGAAGCTGCTTCGTCCATTAAATCGATGGCTTTGTCTGGTAGAAAACGATTGGTAATATAGCGTTGCGACAGTTCGACAGCGGCAATAATCGCATCGTCTTTTATTTGAACTTTATGATGCGTTTCGTATTTTTCTTTGATGCCACGAAGGATAGAAATCGCACTTTCGGTATCGGGTTCTTCAATGATTATTTTTTGGAAACGACGTTCGAGTGCTTTGTCTTTTTCGAAATATTTTTGGTATTCGTCCAAAGTGGTTGCGCCAATAGCACGCAATTCGCCACGAGCCAAAGCCGGTTTCAGGATGTTTGCGGCATCCATTGCGCCTTCGCCACCTCCAGCACCAACTAGCGTGTGGATTTCGTCAATGAAAAGCACAATATTTCCTTCGGCTGCCGTCACTTCTTTCACGACTGATTTCAATCGTTCTTCGAATTCGCCTTTGTATTTGGCTCCAGCAATCAAAGCGCCCATATCGAGTGAAAAAACGATTTTGTCTTTCAGGTTTTCGGGCACATCACCATCTACGATTCGGTGTGCCAAACCTTCGGCAATGGCGGTTTTACCCACACCAGGTTCTCCAACTAACATTGGATTATTTTTAGTTCTTCGTGTTAGGATTTGCAAGACTCTACGAATCTCTTCATCACGTCCAATTACGGGATCGAGTTTTCCGTTTCGGGCTAGTTCGTTAAGATTTTTGGCATATTTATTTAACGAATTATAGTTTTCTTCGGCAGATGCAGAAGTAACACGTTCGCCTTTTCGAAGTTCCTCGATAGCGGCTTTCAATCCTTTCGCTGTTACGCCTTGGTCTTTTAGGATTTGGGATACTTTGGCTTTCGAATCGAATATAGCTAAGATTAAATGTTCGATCGAAACGAATTCGTCGTTCATTTTTTGGGCAATCATTTCGGCTTCGTTTAGTGTTGAATTTGCAGTTCTAGAAAGCATAATTTCGCCACCCGAAACTTTCGGAAAGCTTTGAATGGTGCTGTCTAGTATTTGTTGGAACAACGGAACGTTTACATTTAGTTTTTTCAAAATAAAAGGCGCCACATTTTCATCGACATCAAAAATAGCCTTGAAAATATGTTCATTTTCTATTTGTTGTTGCCCAAAACTCTGCGCCAATTGCTGTGACAGCTGAATGGCTTCCTGCGATTTGATGGTGAATTTATTGATGTTCATACTAGCCCCCTAGCCCCCAAAGGGGAAACTCCTATTAGGGGTAAATAGGGTTTTATTAATTTATTCCCAACTTTCACTTTAGCGAAAGAACTAAATTAGTTTTATTAGTATTCCCCTTTGGGGGTTAGGGGGCTTTTAATTATCTTTGTAAACCAAACCCACAATTGTTATTCCATTGTTAAAGTTACGACAAAATGACTGAAATTGAAGCATTGGCGGATATAAAAACAATATAATTAAGACAAAATGAGCCTATTTTCAAACTTTTTTGGTAGTTCAGATAACCAAAACCCAACCGAAAGCAAAATCAATTGGATAAACTTGACTGATTTAAGTCAATTGGATGAAATTGTAGTTTCTTCTAATGAAAAACCAGTTGTAATTTTCAAACATAGCACCCGTTGTAGCATAAGTCGAATGGCGTTGAAGCGATTTGAAGCTGAGACTTTGCAATACAGCGTCTTTACTGAGAAAAACGTTGCTATGTATTTTCTAGATTTATTGGAACACAGAGCTATTTCGAATGAAATTGCGAGTCGTTTTGGTGTTTATCATCAATCGCCACAATTGCTTTTGATTAAGGAAGGAAAATCGGTTTATGATGTTTCTCACGATGCTATTGATGCTGGTGTATTGAAAGGGAAGATTTAAAATTAACCTTTGTCAAAGTTCAAAACTTTGACAAAGATTTTTAAAAAGAACTCTTCATTTTTTCCTTAATCTCCTCCAAACATAGGTTGTTGATACTGCCTTCGTGCGTGTGTTTGGTTTCTTTTGGCGATTGAAAAGTGCCGTTTTCCAGTTGTTCAGCAACCGCTTTGTAGGCATCTCTAAAAGGCATTCCAGCTACTACCATTTCGTTTAAAGTATCTACTGTAAACAAGTAATCGTATTTTTTATCATTCAAAATACCTTCTTTTACTTTAATGTCTTTGATAGAAAAAATCGCAATATCCAAACAGGCTTTCAGATTTTGAATTGCTGGAAACAATCCTTCTTTCAACAATTGTAGGTCTCTGTGGTAGCCGCTTGGAAGATTATTTGTGATTAGCGTAATTTCATAAGGCAAGGCTTGAATCTTATTGCATTTTCCACGGATTAACTCAAAAACATCTGGGTTTTTCTTGTGCGGCATAATGCTCGAACCTGTTGTTAAATGAGCTGGCAAACTGATAAAATCAAAATTTTGACTCATATACAAACAAACGTCCATAGAAAATTTAGCCAAAGTTGCAGCCACGCTACTCATCGCAAAAGCTACCATTTTCTCCGATTTTCCACGGCTCATTTGTGCTGCAACCGAGTTGAATTTTAAAGTTTCAAAACCTAATTCTTGTGTTGTAAAAGTTCGATTAATTGGAAATGAACTTCCGTAACCCGCAGCAGAACCCAATGGATTTTGGTCTACAATTTTCAAAGCAGCATTCAGCATCGTAATATCGTCAATCAAGGTTTCAGCATAAGCCGAAAACCACATTCCGAAAGAAGAAGGCATTGCAATTTGCAAATGGGTATAACCTGGCAACAACACGTTTTGGTGTTTCTCTGCAGATTCCATTAACAAATCAAACAAGGTTTTCACCTGCTCTTTAAATTCAATTACAACATCTTTTAAATACAAATTAACGTCAACCAAAACTTGGTCATTACGAGAACGCGCGGTATGGATTTTCTTTCCAGCATCACCTAATTTTTCCGTGAGCAGATACTCAATTTTAGAATGTACGTCTTCAAAACTTTCTTCAATTTCGAAATTGCCCTTTTCGACATCGATGATGATGTCTTCCAAAGCTAAAACCAAAGAATCGGTTTCTTCTTCTGTTAAAAGTCCGATTTGACACAACATTTTGGCGTGAGCGATGGAACCTAATGCATCGTATTTGGCTAAAATTAAGTCTAATTCACGGTCATTTCCAACGGTGAACTGTTCTATTTGTTTATCTGTTGGTATTCCTTTTTCCCAAAGTTTCATAAATTATGTTTTTTGTTTCGCAAAGATACTCAGAGGTTGCTCAGAGATTCGTGAAGTTTTTGTTTTATCAAATAGTTAGAAATTAAGATGACTTAATTTTATTTTCTTTATAAATATAACAGCCAACTTCAGATGGATGATCTTGAACAAGACTATTTTTGTTTTCTTTTATCAATAGAAAAACTATCATAAAATCTCCAAAGGCAGCCATTGTAAAAAAGATTCCAAAAAGCAACAAAATTACATTTCCAGTAATAAGAGAAATTATAGCAGGGAGCAAACCCAAAATAATGGCAGGCATAATCGCACCAATTATATAATGTTTTATTAATAACGGTTCTTTACAATGACAATATGGCGTTAAAAATTTCCAAAGAACTCCAAACCGAATTGATTTAAAGCCGTTTTTAGTGAACTTTGCCCAAGTTATTCCGTGAATTAATTCGTGTAGAATTATTCCTATTGTCAGCAAGAACATTATAATAGTAAAAATTAAAACTGGATTCAAATATCCATTATGTTTATAATAAATCAATAAATTTTTGATGGTTTCTTTATTTATGCTATCCCTCCAAATAAGATAATATGGAATAACATAAATTATTATAATTGGAATAATTGAAACCAAGGCATATAAGTTGGCTTTAACTAAATTAAAAGTTATTAATTCTCTTGTGTAAGCTTTATTTTCATTCATTTTCATATTGTTTTAAGAAATCGCCAAGTATTTTGATATACAATTCAATTCCTTCTTCGATTTCGTTTAAAAATATAAATTCGTCAGCTGAGTGCGAGCGCAAACTTTCCCCTGGTCCTAATTTTAAGGATTGACAACTCAAAACCGATTGATCGGAAAGGGTAGGAGAGCCATAAGTGGTTCTTCCCAATGCGATTCCGGCTTGTACTAAACCGTGATTTACAGGAATAGATGAGGCGTTTAAATGCATCGAACGAGGCGTAACTTCGGCAGCGATATGGGCTCTTACGGTTTCTAAAATTTCGATATTGTTGTAGCAATCATTCACTCGAATATCGACAACCAAATGACATTCGGCGGGAACTACATTGTGTTGTTTTCCAGCGGTAACTTGAGTTACAGTCATTTTTACAGGCCCTAAAACTTCGGATATTTTTTCGAATTGAAAAGATTTAAACCATTCAATTATAGGCATTGTATTGTAAATTGGATTATCAGGATTGTTATGCGCAGCGTGACTTGCTGTACCTTTTACCACAACATCTAAGACCAATAATCCTTTTTCGGCTACCGCCAATTGCATTAAAGTCGGCTCGCCAACAATAGCGCAATCCAACTCGGGTAAATGTTTTAAAACGCTGTTTAATCCATTTTTTCCGCTGTTTTCTTCTTCTGCCGAAGCTACAATTACGATATTGTGAGACAAATTTTCATTGGCATAAAAATAAGTAAAAGTAGCGATTAAGGAAACTAAAGCTCCACCTGCATCGTTGCTTCCAAGACCAAATAATTTTCCATCTTTCACAATCGCTTCAAAAGGATCGTTAGTAAAACCTTGGTTTGGTTTCACTGTATCGTGGTGCGAATTGAGTAAAAGCGTAGGTTTGGCTTTGTCAAAATGCTGATTGTAAGCCCAAATATTATTGTTTTCTCTCTCGAAAGGGATTTTGTTTTGTGTAAACCAATTTTCGATTAAAAGCGCTGTTTGGTCTTCTTCAGTAGAAAAGGAAGGAGTTTCTATCAGCGATTTTAATAACGCAATGGCTTCTTGAATGAGAGTTGCTATGTTTTTCATATTTTATTTGCCACAAAGGCTCTTTTTTTGCCACGAAGACACTAAGTCACAAAGTTTTTTAGATTATTCAAAATTTATGACAATTTTTGTGAGCTGTGGTTAACTTTTATAACTGTATTATGGTACAAATAGAATCTACATTTTGTAACATTCGATGATGACCAATTCGTATTTTTTGAACTCCTTTGTTCAAACTATTGAAACAATTATCCAATTTAGGAATCATTCCGGAATGAATTGCACCTTCGGCTTTTAATTTTAAATAAAGTGCCGAATTTATTTGTTCGATTACGGAACTTTCATCTTCAACATTCGCCAAAACGCCCGCTTTTTCGAAGCAATAATTCAAAGTTACTTCAAAAACTTCAGATAAAGCAATGGCTAATTCACTTGCAATCGTATCCGCATTGGTATTCAATAATTGTCCGTTTTTGTCGTGTGTGATGGCACAAAAAACAGGAACAAGTCCATTAGAAATCAAAGTTTCTAATAAAGGTGTGTTTACTTTTTGAACATCACCCACAAAGCCATAATCAATGGTTGGATGATTTCTTTTGGTGGACTGAATTAAATTTCCATCAGCACCCGAAAAACCCATTGCATTTATTCCATTGGCTTGCAATTGAGCCACAATATTTTTGTTGATTTCACCAGCATAAATCATTACCACGACATCTAGCATTGGTTGGTCGGTAATTCTTCGTCCATCAATCATTTGAGGAACCAATCCTATACTTTGCGCCATTTTGGTAGCCGATTTTCCACCACCGTGAACCAGAATTTTGTTGCCTTCAATCTTGGAGAAATTAGCTAAAAATTGGGTTAACTCCGTTGGATTATCGATGATGTTTCCACCAATTTTTATGATGGATAAGGATTTTTTATTTGACATTTTCCAATATTTTTTGCAATACTAATTGGGCTGAATAGGTTCTATTGTTGGCTTGCTCGATAACAATGGAGTTTTTGCTGTCAATTACTTCATCAGTAACAATAACGTTTCTACGAACTGGCAAACAGTGCATAAATTTGGCACTGTTAGTCAAAGCCATTTTTTGGGCAGTAACAGTCCAATTCGGGTCGGAGTTGGTGATTTGTCCGTATTCATTGTAATTACTCCAGTTTTTGGCGTAAATAAAATCGGCATTTTCAAAAGCCTTATCTTGGTCGTATTCTATTTTCGAATCTTTTGTGATTTCAGGATTCAATTCATAGCCTTTTGGATGTGTAATAACAAAGTCCATATCTTCCTGTTTTCGCATCATTTCTACAAACGAATTGGGAACAGCTTGCGGAAGAGCACGCGGATGTGGCGCCCAAGTCAAAACTACTTTGGCTCTGTGTGGTGTTTTGTGTTCTGCCATAGTTATAGCATCAGCAAGCGATTGCAGCGGATGTCCCGTGGCGCTTTCCATATTTACGATTGGCACCGTAGCATATTTTAAAAACCCAGAAAGCACGATTTCGGCATTGTCTTTTTCTTTATCGATTAAGCCTGCAAAAGCTCTAATGGCAATGATGTCTGCGTATTGAGAAACTACTTCTGCTGCTTCCTTAATATGTTCTGAAGCGCCTTGATCCATAATAGCTCCATCTTCATACTCAAGCGTCCAGCCTTCACTACCAAAGTTCATCACCATTACATTCATCCCTAAATTCAGAGCTGCTTTTTGCGTGCTCAAACGGGTTCTTAAACTAGAGTTAAAAAACAACATTACTAATGTTTTATTTTTTCCTAATTTCTTGTTTTTAAGTGGATTATTTTTGATTTTGAGCGCTTGTTTCACCCATTTGTCGAGTGAATCTAAGTTTTGTACGGATATAAAATTCATAGTTTATGATAGTTTAATCGGTTAATGGCTCAATTGGTTTATCGAATAAACGATTTAACAATTAAACATTTATACAATCTTCGTAAAAGCAATTTCATTATTCAACGCCTTTACCATAAAATTATCTTCCAGTCCGTTTACAATCCAAGTTTCGATATTTGCTGCTTTGGCGATGGCTGCCGAATCAATTTTGGATTGCATTCCGCCGGTTCCGTGAGAAGATTTGGAGTCACCAATTTCTTTTTGCAAAAGCGATAAATCGGTCACTAATTCGATGGTTTCCGGAACTTCGTTATTAATTGATGCTTTTGTGTAAATTCCGTTGGTATTTGTTGCAATAATTAGGATGTCAACATTTAACAAAACCGCTGTCAGGGCTGCTAATTTATCGTTGTCACCAAACTTGATTTCATCCGTTGCCACGGTGTCATTTTCGTTGATGATCGGAATATAACTGTTTTTGACCAAGACATTTATCGTGTTGACAATATTGACTTTGGTTTGTTTTTTTTCAAAATCAGAGTAGGAAAGCAAACACTGTGAGGTATGCAAACCCAAATCACTGAAATTTTCGTGGTAAATCCGCATCAAATGAGGCTGACCAATAGATGCCAGGGCTTGTTTCACAAAAACATCTTCGTCGTGATTGTCTAGTTTTACAAACTGTTTTGCTGCCGCAATTGCTCCCGAACTTACAATTATAAACTCGTAATCGTCCTGTAAAGCGGCAATCTGCATACCTATATCCTCAATCTTTCCTCTCGAAATATGATTGGTTTCTTTGGTGAGCGTGTTGCTGCCCAATTTTAATAATATTCTTTTTTTAGCCATTTTTATAATCTAAAATCCTCACCCCCAACCCCTCTCGAAAGGAGAGGGGAGCCGAGTCTGGAAAGTGTTTATACTTAATTATTGTTCTAAAATCAATTTGTAATCCAACAAATTGAAATCTAAAATCTGCAATATTAAATCCTTACCTGTCCTTCTCCGTAAACATACCATTTATTTGTCACTAAATGCTGCAAACCAATTGGTCCACGTTGATGCAATTTGTCGGTGCTTATCGCCAATTCTCCTCCTAAACCAAATTGACCTCCATCAGTAAAACGAGTGGAAGCATTTTGATACACCGCTGCACAATCTACTTGTTCCATAAATTCTTGGGCGATGGCATCGTTGGTTGTAATTATTGAAGCCGAATGTCCCCCGCAATATTTATTGATTTTTGCAATCGCTTCTTCGTCAGAATTTACGATTCCGATGACAATTTTATAATTCAAAAACTCTTCATACCAAATTTCGTCATTCTCAGTGGTTGGCACTTGAGTAGCATTTGCAAAGGCGATATCACCTAAAATTGTGACATTGTGCTTTTGCAGTTCAGTTACCAATTGTTTTGCAAAATGGTGCCAGTTTTCTAAATTAGAATCAATCAAAACCTTGTCTAAAGCATTACAAACGCCAATATTGGTGGTTTTTCCGTTGATGATAATGTCAAGCGCTTTTTGCAAATCGGCTTCTTTGTTTACGTAAACAAAATTATTTCCACGGCCGCTGACAATCACGGGGCAAGTGGCGTGTTTTTTGGTAAAAGCTATCAATTGTTCGCCTCCACGCGGTACAATTAAGTCGACTCTTTGGGTTGGATTTTCCAAGAAAGCTTGGGTTTCAGCACGATTGTAATTCAAATATTCGACCCAATCTTTAGAAATTTCATTTTCTTCTAAAGCTTGGTGCCATAATTCGACAATTTTCAAATTGGACAATAAAGATTCTTTACCACCTTTCAGCAAAATCTTGTTCCCCGATTTGAAAGCGATTCCTCCTGCTTCAACCGTAACGTCAGGTCTGGATTCATAAATAATCATTATCGTTCCAAAAGCCGCTGTTTTATTGATGATTTTCATTCCGTTATTGTGGTCGAAATGGAATCGTTCCACACCAACAGGATCTTCTTGACTTGCCAATTGTTGCATCGACAAAATCATTCCGTCAATTTTGGCATCATCTACTAACAAGCGTTTTTCCATAGCCAAATCATCTCCTGAATAATTGCTTAAATCTTGCTGATTAATACTTTTAAGGTTAGCTCTTTCTTGTTCGAGTAGAACTGCCATTCGGCTAAGAACTAAATTGCGTTTTTCTATTGGTAATAAGGTATTCATTTTTATAAAATTATAATCTTTGGCAAAGTTCGAAACTTTGCCAAAGATTTATTGATTTTTATTATTTCAATTCTGCCAATGCTTCTTTCAATTTGATAATAAAGATATCAATAGCTTCTTTTTTTATTGTCAGAGGTGGAAGGATTCTCAGCACGTTTTTATTGCTAGCACTTCCTGTAAATATATGCTTTTCAAGAATTAGTTTTTTTCGCAAAGTACTCACATCAAAATCAAATTCAACTCCTAGCATTAATCCTCTGCCTTTTACTTTTTGTACCTGAGCGACACTTTTTATTTGTTCCTGAAAATAGGCCGAAATTGTAATAGCATTTTCAATTAATTTTTCTTTTTCGATAATATCTAAAACTGCTATACCAGCAGCGCAAGACAGATGATTTCCACCAAAAGTAGTTCCTAACATTCCATAAACTGCTGCGATATGATTGCCAATTAAAACGCCTCCAATAGGAAATCCATTTCCCATTCCTTTTGCAATTGTAATAATATCTGGTTTTATGTTATGGTGTTGAAAACCAAAAAATTTACCCGTTCTTCCATATCCGGCTTGAACTTCGTCTAAAATAAGAACAACTTCATAGGTTTTACACAACTTTTCTAAAGCTTGAAAAAACTCGGTCGAAGCTTGGTCTAAACCACCTACACCTTGAATAGATTCTATGATAACAGAGGAAACATCTCCTTTTTTTAATTCGTTTTCTAATGCTTCAATAGCATCAAATGGCAAAAAAGTAACTTTTTGTTGCTTGTTTAATGGTGCATTAATTTTTTCATTGTCAGTAACAGCAACAGCGGCAGAGGTTCGTCCGTGAAATGAGTTCTGAAAAGCAATTACTCTTGATTTACCATTGACAAAGGATGCTAATTTTAACGCATTTTCATTGGCTTCAGCTCCAGAACTACACAAAAACAAATCATAATCCTCACAACCGGAAAGTTTTCCTAGTTTAGTTGCTAATTCTTCTTGAATTGGATTTTGAATTGCATTGGAATAAAATGCCAAATTATCCAATTGATTTTTGAGTTTTGCCACATATTCTGGATGTGTATGACCCACTGAAATTACGGCGTGACCACCATAAAGATCTAAATATTCTATTCCTTTGTCATCTGTAATAATACAGTCCAGTCCTTTTACTGGTGTGACATCATATAAGGGGTAAACGTTAAATAAGTTCATAATAATCCTCCCCTAACCCCTCCGAAGGAGGGGAACTAGCAACGGGGAAATTGTTTTATATATTCATAATTTTCTTGTTCTTTCTTATTCCCCTTCGGGGGTTAGGGGGCTAAAATCCGCTTGGTTTCAAATGTAATCCTGTACTTTCGTCTAATCCAAACATCAAATTCATATTCTGAATGGCTTGTCCTGAAGCACCTTTTGTCAAATTATCGATTACTGAAGTTATCAATAAACGATTTCCTTTTTTCATTAAACTGATAATGCATTTGTTCGTTTGTACCACTTGTTTCATATTGATGTTAGTCGTAGTAATGGTTACAAAAGGCTGGTCATTATAAAAAGTTTCATATTTTGCAACGATATCTTCTAGACTTTCTTCGATTGTAGTGTACAATGTTGCAAAAATTCCTCTAGGAAAATCGCCTCTGTTGGGCACAAAAATCAATTCGTTTTTATAATCCGCTTGTAATTGATTAACACTTTGGTTTATTTCACCCAAATGTTGATGGTCGAAAGCTTTGTAATGCGACATATTGTTGTTTCTCCAACTGAAATGTGTGGTTTCCGATGGGGTAACTCCAGCTCCAGTACTTCCTGTTGTAGCGTTAATGTGAACATCGGTTGTCAGTATTCCGGCTTTCGCCAATGGCAATAATGCTAGTTGAATTGCGGTTGCGAAACAACCCGGATTGGCTATGAATTGAGCATTTTTGATAGCCGATTTATTCAATTCGGGTAAACCGTAAACAAATGATTTTTCGCTGAAATGCTTGTCTTTTATCAATCTGAAATCATTTCCTAAATCGATGATTTTGGTATGACTTGCAAATTGGTTTTGCTCTAAAAACGCTTTGGACTTGCCGTGACCCAAGCACAAGAAAACGACATTGACATTTGGATTTACAATATCGGTGAAATTCATTTCGATATTGCCAAGCAAATCGTGGTGCGCAAACGAAAGTGGTTTTCCAGCATTTGTTGTACTGTAAACAAAATCTAAAGTTGCATTCGGGTGAAACATCAATATTCTGATGAGTTCCCCAGCGGTGTAACCTGAACCGCCAATTATTCCGATATTAATCATAATCTAGATTATTTACAGATGAAAATATGTTTTGAGCATTACCCAAAATCTTAATAAAACCTTTGGCATCTTCAGCTGACCAAGCGTTGTTCATTTCACCATATTGACCAAAACCAGTGTTCATCAAATCATTTTCGGATTCGATTCCGTCCAATGAAAAATGATATGGTTTCAAAGATACCGTTACGGTTCCATTTACGGTTTTTTGGGTATCTTCTAAGAAAGTTTCGATGTTGCGCATCACAGGATCAAGAAACTGACCTTCGTGAAACAGCATTCCGTACCAGTTTCCTAGTTGTTCTTTCCAATATTGTTGCCATTTTCCAAGCGTATGTTTTTCTAATAAATGATGTGCTTTGATAATAATTAAAGGAGCAGCAGCTTCAAAACCAACTCTTCCTTTTATACCAATAATTGTATCGCCAACGTGAATATCTCTGCCAATTGCATAAGCCGAAGCCAGTTTTTCTATAGTAACAATATTGATTGAAGGTTTGTCAGCTTTTCCGTTAACGGCAACTAATTGTCCTTTCTCGAATTGTAAAGTCACTTTTTCTTCGCCTTCTTTTTCCAATTGCGAAGGATAAGCCTCACTGGGTAATGGAAGATTTGATGTTAAAGTTTCTTTTCCTCCAACACTTGTTCCCCATAATCCTTTGTTGATAGAATATTGTGCTTTTTCCCAAGAATATTCTACACCATTGGCTTGCAAATAAGCCACTTCTTCTTGTCTTGACAATTTCAAATCACGAATAGGAGTGATGATTTCAATTTCGGGAGCGATGGTTTGGAAAATTAAATCAAAACGAATTTGGTCATTTCCAGCGCCAGTACTTCCGTGAGCGATGGCATTTGACCCCACTTTTTTAGCGTATTTTATGGCTTCCATTGCTTGAAAAATACGCTCAGCACTTACTGATAAAGGATAAGTATTGTTTTTTAATACGTTACCATAAATCAGATATTTTATGGCTTTTTCATAATATTTGTCAACAATTGTCAAATTTGTGTGTTGCGCACTTCCTAATTCATAGGCTCTTTCTTCAATAGCCGCCAATTCATCTTCATCAAATCCACCCGTATTTATGAGGACAGTATGAACTTCATATCCTTTTTCGTTTTTTAAATATTTCAGGCAATAGGAGGTGTCTAGTCCTCCGCTATAAGCTAGTACAACTTTTTTCATAATATTATTTTTTTCCTCACCCCAACCCTTTCAGAAGAAGAAAGAGCCGAAACAGGCAAAGGGGAGTTTTATTTGTTATTATTTATTTTATTTTTTTCCCTTAGCTCCCTTCCCTAAATGGAGGACTGAGTAGGGGATTTATTTTTTTAAGAACAGGGCTTTTTTGATTGCTGTTAATCGGTTTAAAACTCGAACGTTAAACGGATGTTTTGGCGGGTCTTTCGGTTTTTCTTTTGGGTCAAAAAGCATTCCTGTACAAAGACACATTTTATTTTCTTTGCTTTTTAAAATATCAAAATTGGCACACGTTTTACAACCAGCCCAAAATGTTGGATCAGTAGTTAATTCCGAAAAAGGAACTGGCTTATAGCCCAAATCAGAATTTATTTTCATAACAGCTAAGCCAGTCGTGATTCCGAATATTTTGGCATCGGGATATTTCCCCAAAGAATAATCGAAAACAAATGACTTTATTTTTTTTGCTAAGCCTAAATTTCTGTAATCAGGATGCACAATTAAACCCGAATGTGCCACGAATTTTCCGTGCTGCCAACTTTCGATGTAACAAAAGCCCGCAAATTTTCCGTTGTATAATGCAATGACAGCATCTCGTTGTTCCATCTTTTTCTGGATGTAAGCTGGAGTCCTTTTGGCAATTCCAGTACCTCGTAAAAGGGCTGATAATTCGATTGTCTCACATATTTCTTGTGAGTATTTATAGTGTTCTTGCTGAGTTACAACGATAGATATATTCATTTCAAGAGTTGACTTTAGTGTTAGAAAATATAATTTTTATGTGTGTTAAAAAATATTTTGCATTCAAATTTACCACAATATAAATGCAATTGTTCAGTATCCAATAGATAAATGCACAATATAATAGCGCGAAAACAATATTGTTTTCAAGTTGGAATAATCCAAAGGATAATTGTAATAATTTCAAAATGATAAATGTGAAAAATGAATAGAAATAAAAAAACACTTTTTGGAAACTATTATTATAGCATCCGTACTTCGGGAGAAGTCGTTATTTTGTTTATCCGTGAGATAGAAGTTATATGTACACTTGTTTTATTCATCGAGTGCAAATTTACAATTAATTTTTAAACACAAGACTTATTTTGTAATTTCTAACAAAATTTTAGTGCATTGTTATTATTTTAAAACAAAAAAACTCCTTAAAAGTTTTGTTTTCAAGGAGTTGTTGATTAATTTCTAAATGGATTTCGATTTAGAATATCTTTTATTTTTCCTTTCAGGTTCTCGCCGGTATCATAAATCATTTGCTCGCTAGTTGGAAAGGGAAGTATTTTTTTGTCGAAATAAATGTAATTATCATCGGCAGCGCGGCGGTCTCCCTTATAGTTGGAATAAATATTTTCGAATACAAACTCGCTTTCTATAGGAAAGGATCGCATTAGTAAATTGCTTCTAAGATTTACATAGTCAACTTTTGCTGCTATTTGGCAAGATTTAAATTGTCTAATTTCGTAAATTCGAACCGTTGCATTTTTAAAATTATCAACCATAATTTCTTTTCCTTTTTCGTCCAAAACTATTTTCCCATTGGCATCAATATATTTTTTTTGACCGTCTTTGATTACTCTTTCCTTAACAAATTCTTTCTCTTTTATTTGTTCTGGCGAAATATAGATTCCTATAAAAGTAATTTTCAAACCATAATCATAATCAACTCCGTTTTGCTTGTTACTGTGGTAAATTGTCCATTTATCATTCAATCCGTAAGTGCTGAAATCTAATAAATCATTTTGCAAACGAGCAGGAAGAATCATATTTGTTTCGTTTTTTGTGTAAACTGTAACAACGTCAGTTCCTTTAAATTTAGCTTCGTCCATCAATCTTAAAACGTCTTTATAATTTGGATTTATTTGGTTTAAATAGGATAAATCGTCGAAGGCTTTGCGTTGGCTCATTTTGTCCGAAGTTTTAATCAGTGTTTTTGCATTGGTATATAAATAGCTGGAAAGTGCATTTTTGCTTGAAACAATTTCTTCATTGTAATTATCGAATGGGAAAATAGCGTTTCGACCTTCTTTCATTAAAAACAAAGGTAATAAGGGTTTGATTAGTTCCTGACGATTATTCAATTGTAAATAAAGGTTGAACAGATTTTCTGTTTGCGCTGGATTTCCTTCTTTGACTAATAGATTTATAGCATTCAAATCGCGTTCTTTGGCTTTTGCGAAAGCCTCTTCAAGCAAATAGACATAATTTTGGTTCCCTTTTTTATCTTTATGAGTGCGTAAATTTGAAATGGAATTGTTTATTGCTTCATCGTAATTGCCGGAACTCAATAAATTTTGAGTTTGTTTAACCCCACAGGATGTTAGTATTATAAATGCTACTAAAAAGAAGTGTTTTTTCATTCTAAATTTTTTTTTACAAATTTACTATAATTTCCTATCCAGAGAGCCAGTTCGTGAGGCTATTTCCTATTTTTTGTAGTCAAAAAAAATCCGACAAATATAAAATGTCGGATAATTAATAATTTATTTTCTCACAAACGGCGGCAGCAGTTTACTGGAAACTTCGCCAAAACCTATTCGGACTCCGTTATTTTTACAAAATCCTCTCATAATTACAGTGTCACCGTCATTTAAGAATTTGCGTTCGCTTCCATCGTTTAGTTTAATTGGATTTTTCCCTCCCCAAGTTAATTCCAACATCGAACCACAACTATCAGGAGTTGGGCCAGAAATAGTTCCAGAACCCATCATATCGCCAGAGTTTACGCGACAACCATTGGATGTATGATGAGCTAATTGCTGGGTCATTGACCAATACATGTATTTAAAGTTGGATCTCGAAACAATTGTTTCACCTGCATTTTCTGGTTGGATTACTACTTCTAGATTGACATCAAAATTATTTTTCCCTTTTTGTTGTAAATAAGGGAATGGTGCTGGATCTTGTTTTGGGCCTTTGGTTCTAAAAGGATCCAAGGCATCCATAGTGATAATCCAAGGTGAAATCGAAGTGGCAAAGTTTTTTGCCAAAAATGGACCTAGAGGCACATATTCCCATTTTTGAATGTCTCGAGCACTCCAATCATTCATTAAAACCATTCCAAAAATATAGTCTTCGGCTTCACTTATAGGTATGGTTTCTCCCATAATGTTGGCATCGGTAGTGATAAAAGCAGTTTCTAATTCAAAATCCACTAATCGTGAAGGCCCAAAAACAGGTGTTGTTTCGCCGTTTGGCAAGGTTTGACCCATAGGTCTATTTACTGGAATTCCTGATGGAATTATCGTTGAACTTCTTCCGTGATATCCTACGGGAACATAAAGCCAATTAGGCAATAAAGCATTTTCAGCATCACGAAACATTTTTCCAACATTGGTTGCATGTTCTTTGCTAGAATAAAAATCAGTGTAATCGCCAATTAAAACAGGCAATTGCATTTCAATATGTTGTACATCAAAGATTATGATGTCTCTATGTTCTTTATTGTCTCTAAGTTTCGGGTTGGTTTCATCAAATAATTCAGCCAAACGATTTCGCACCAATCTCCAAGTTTTTTTTCCATCCGAAATAAAATCATTCAAGGTGTCTTGCATAAACATGTCGTCAGTCAATTCGATACCTTCAAAGTAATTTAATTGTTGCAAAGCCCCCATATCTATGGCACAATTCCCAATTCGTGTTCCAATGGTTATCACGTCGTCTTTGGTAATAAATACACCAAAAGGGATATTCTGAATGGGGAAATCACTATTCTCAGGGACGTTTATCCATGATTTTCTATAGGTGTCATTAGCAGATATTGGCATAATAATGTTAATTATTTTGTTGAGAAATTGTCATCAAATATATTATAATCTAACTATTTACCAAACGTTTTTTTGTATTTTTGCACACAAATTAACTAAAATCAAAGAAATGCAACGCGACGAACAAATTTTTGACCTTATTTTAGAGGAACAAGACAGACAAATTCACGGATTAGAGCTAATAGCTTCGGAGAATTTTGTAAGTGATGAAGTAATGGAAGCAGCTGGTTCTGTTTTAACAAATAAATATGCCGAAGGTTATCCTGGCAAAAGATACTACGGTGGTTGCGAAGTAGTTGATGTTATTGAACAAATTGCCATTGACAGAGCCAAGGAATTATTTGGTGCCGAATATGCAAATGTTCAGCCGCATTCGGGCTCACAAGCAAATACAGCGGTTTATCACGCTTGCATTAAACCTGGAGACAAAATTTTAGGTTTTGATTTATCTCACGGTGGACATTTAACGCATGGCTCTCCAGTGAATTTTTCAGGTAGATTATACACACCTTCATTTTATGGTGTGGACGCAGCAACTGGAAGATTAGATTATGATAAAATTCAAGAAATTGCAACAAAAGAACAACCAAAATTAATTATCGCAGGTGCTTCGGCTTATTCTCGTGATATGGATTTTGAACGTTTTAGAGTAATTGCTGATAGTGTTGGTGCTATTTTATTAGCTGATATTTCGCATCCAGCAGGGCTTATCGCCAAAGGTTTGATGAATGATCCATTGCCACATTGTCATATTGTAACAACTACAACACACAAAACCTTGCGTGGTCCTCGTGGTGGTTTGATTTTGATGGGAAAAGATTTTCCAAATCCATTTGGTTTGACTACTCCAAAAGGGGAAATCAGAATGATGTCTTCTTTATTGGATTTAGCCGTTTTTCCTGGAAATCAAGGTGGTCCGTTGATGCATATTATTGCTGCTAAAGCAGTCGCTTTTGGCGAAGCTTTGAATGATGAATTCTTTACTTATGCTTTGCAATTGCAAAAAAATGCTAATGCTATGGCAGACGCTTTTGTAAAAAGAGGATATGAAATCATTTCAGGCGGAACAGACAATCACATGATGTTGATTGATTTAAGAAACAAAAATATTTCTGGAAAAGATGCTGAAAATGCATTAGTAAGAGCAGAAATAACCGTGAATAAAAATATGGTTCCCTTTGATGATAAATCACCATTTGTAACTTCAGGAATTCGTGTGGGAACTGCAGCAATCACCACTCGTGGTCTTGTTGAAGAAGATATGGAAACCATTGTGGCTTTAATTGATAGAGTTTTAGTAGATCACACTAACGAAACTGTTATCGAAGAAGTGGCCAGTGAAGTAAACGAAATGATGAGCGAAAGAGCGATTTTCGTTTATTAAAAAGTATTATTTCAATTCAATTCAATTATAAACCTTCATTAGCTTGCTTCTGAAGGTTTTTTTATAGAAAAACTTAAAATTTGCACTTCAATCATTTGTTAATTTTTATAGTTTTGCCCAATATTTATTGGAATAATTTTTAGTAAAAATTTTCTAATTTCTCCTTTTCCAGAAGAAAATTACTCCTAAACTAAAAATTCAAAAAACTACAACGTTCGCGCAATTTTTAGATTTTGTCTTCAAAAACAGTTAAAACAATCACATAATTAATTAATACGCTAAAAATAGGTTAGTATTCATTGCTTTTTTGATTAAAAACTATCGTTTTCCTAAAAATGATGTCAAATCTCTAACCAATTCACTTGTTTCGTAAATTTATAGTATAGAAAAAGAGATAAAAGATATCTACATTAAATAGATAATTAAAATGCGAAAAATGGAAAATTTAATAGAAAGAAAAGCGATAAGTGAAGAGGTCTTGAACAAAGGAGTTTGGAACAACGCTATAAATGTACACGATTTCATTTTACAGAATATTAAATCGTACGAAGGCGATGCCAGTTTTCTCGCAGGCCCGTCAGACAGAACAATTCAACTTTGGGATGTTTGTAAAGTATCACTTTTGAAAGAAAGAGAAAATAACGGTTGTTTGGCAATAGATACTGAAGTGATTTCCAATATCACCTCATTTGGACCTGGATACATTCAAAAAGAAAACGAAACTATCGTAGGACTTCAAACAGACGAACTTTTAAAAAGATCAATGAAACCTTTTGGAGGAATCAAATTAGTAGAATCTGCAGTTGCTGAAAGAGGATTGAAAGTTTCTGATAGAGTAGTTGATATTTTTAATTACGCTAGAAATCACAATCAAGCCGTGTTCGATGCTTATGATGGTGAAATTAAAACATACAGATCAAAACACGTATTAACAGGTTTGCCTGATAATTATGCCCGAGGTAGAATAATTGGCGATTATAGAAGAGTCGCTCTTTATGGAATTGACCGATTGATTGCCGAAAAAAAAGCCGACAAAGTATGCATAACTGGCGATATGAGCGATTCCAAAGTTCGTTTACGTGAAGAAATTGCCGAGCAAATCAACGCCTTGCTTGATATGAAAAAAATGGCTCTTTCTTATGGGATTGACATCTCAAAATCTGCGGTAAATGCTCACGAAGCAGTTCAATTTACTTATTTGGCTTATTTGAGTGCTGTTAAAGAGCAAGACGGAGCGGCAATGTCTCTTGGAAATGTTTCTTCATTCCTAGATGTTTATATTCAAAACGATATCGAAGCTGGAACTATTGACGAAGTTCAAGCTCAAGAATACATTGACCAATTTGTAATGAAATTGCGATTGGTGCGTCACCTTCGTCCCGGAGCTTATGATGCTATTTTTGGTGGAGATCCAACTTGGGTTACTGAAGCCATTGGTGGTCAATTGCACGATGGAAGAACTAAAGTAACCAAAACTTCTTTCCGTTTCTTGCAAACGCTTTATAATTTAGGAGCATCTCCAGAACCAAATTTGACCATTCTTTGGTCTGAAAAATTGCCACAAGGATTCAAAGATTTTTGTGCACAAGTTTCCATCGACACCTCTTCCCTTCAATATGAAAATGACGACTTAATGCGAGACAATCGTGGTTCAGACGATTATGGAATTGCTTGTTGTGTTTCGTATCAAGAAATTGGAAAAACAATTCAACATTTTGGTGCTCGTGCTAATTTGCCAAAAGCGCTTTTGATGTCATTGAACGGTGGTAGAGAAGAAGCTCAAGGAGTTCAGGTAGTGAACAACATTTCAGAAATAGATGATGAAGTGTTGGACTACAATACTGTAATGAAATCCTTCAAGAAAACATTGGCCGAAGTAGCTCGTGTGTATGCTAAATCAATGTATATCATTCATTATATGCACGACAAATATTACTATGAAAGAGCTCAAATGTCTTTAATAGACTCTAATCCAAATATTGATATTGCTTATGGTGCTGCGGGAATTTCTATTATTGCCGATTCACTTTCTGCCATTAAATATGCTAAAGTAAGTCCAATCAGAAACGAATTTGGATTGACTACAGATTTCAATATTGAAGGTGATTTTCCAAAATTTGGTAATGATGACGATAGAGTAGATAGTATTGCCCAAGAAGTTACTAAAATATTTATTGAAGAATTAAGAAAACATAAAACGTATAAAAATTCAACACCTACACTTTCCTTGCTTACCATTACTTCAAATGTAATGTACGGTTCCAATACTGGAGCAACTCCAGACGGTCGTAAAGCTGCCGAGCCTTTTGCTCCAGGAGCAAATCCGATGCACGGAAGAGATGTAAACGGAGCGATTGCTTCTTTGAATTCAGTGAGTAAATTAAACTATAATGACGCCCAAGACGGAATTTCTTATACTTTTACGATGGTTCCAAAATCATTGGGAAATAATATGGAAGAGCAAGTGGCAAATTTAACTACTACATTGGACGCTTATTTTGGAAGAAACGCCCACCATTTGAATGTTAATATTTTAAACAAGGAAACTTTGGTAGATGCCTATAATCATCCCGAAAATTATCCTCAATTGACCATCCGTGTTTCTGGTTATGCTGTAAATTTTGTACGTTTGTCTAAAGCGCACCAACTTGAAGTTATTAGCAGAACATTCCATGACACGATGTAATTGATTGCAAATTTTCAATAGCGTATGCTTTCTAAATGCTATTTCTTTAATTTATTTTTTAAAGGAATAGCATTTATTAAATCAATTAATTTATAAACAAAATATGTACTTTCCCGAACAACCCAACCATCTATTAAACGACACCGACTTTGATTCCTTAAGAATACATTCGTTGGAAACTTTTGGAACACACGACGGTCCCGGGATTCGGATGGTTGTATTTGTTCAAGGATGTCAATTTAGATGTTTGTATTGTCAAAACCCCGATTCTATTGATGTTCACGGCGGTTCATTGGTCACCATCGATGAACTTGTTAGCAAAGCATTAAAGCAAAAATCTTATTTTGGCAAACAAGGAGGAGTAACCGTTTCAGGTGGAGAACCTTTGTTGCAAAGAGCCAAACTAATTCCGTTTTTCGACCGTTTGCACGAACAAGGTATCAATACTTGCCTAGATTCGAATGGACGAGTTTTAGATGCTCAAACCAAAGAAGTTTTAGCTAGAACCGATTTATTGATGCTGGATGTAAAACACATCAACGAAGAATGGCACAAAAAACTAACGGGTTTAAACAATAGCACAACCTTAAAAGTGGCAGAATATCGCGAAAGCACTGGCAAACCGATGTGGTTGCGTTATGTTTTAGTACCCGGATGGACAGATCAAGAGGAATATTTGCACGAATGGGCAAAACATTTTTCGGGTTATAAAACAGTCGAAAGAGTAGAGATTATCCCTTTTCACCAAATGGGAAAACACAAATGGGAATTGCTGAATATGGAGTATTCACTTGCTGAAACACCTTCTCCAACAACTATATCTCTGGAAAAAGTAAAAGCTATTTTTAGTCTGTATTTGGATAATGTGAAAGTGAAATAAATTCATAATAAAAAGAATGAAAAAGAATAAATATTTAATTGTGTTGGCAGGAATGATTATGCAACTGTCAATCGGGTCTATTTATGCGTACAGCAAATGGATTGAACCCTTGTCGAAAGAATTAAATTGGGATGCGCATGACACAAAAACAGGGTTTAGTTTAGCCATTTGCTTCTTAGGATTAACAGCAGCTTTTATGGGGAAATTTATCCAAAAAATAGGGCCAACTAAAGCGGGATTGTTGGCTGCAATTTTTTTGTCTCTCGGATTATTGGGTAGTGCTCTGGCCGTTTCTATTGATTCCATCTATTTGTTTTATCTAACATTTGGAGTTTTGCAAGGAATAGGTTTAGGATTTGGTTACGTAGTTCCAGTTTATACTGTCGTAAAATGGTTTCCAGATCGCCCAGGATTCGCTTCCGGAATTATCATTATGTCCTTTGCTCTGGGGTCTTTGTTGGCTTCTTTTTTAATAAGTCCTTTGTATATTTCTATGGGATTGTCTGGAGCATTTGCCACATTGGGAATTGGTTATGGAATTTGTATGCTGTTAAGTGCTTTGTATTTGGCAAATCCTATAAATGTTAGTACAGCACAGCACACTCTTACTGATTTGACTCCAAAAGAAATCATTACTGATAAACGTTTTATGGCCCTTTGGTTGTTGTTGTTCTTAAACGTATGTGGCGGAATTGCGATAATTTCGAAAGCCGCTATTTTAGGACAAGAAGTCGTGGGAATGAGTGCTGCACAAGCAACGATGTTTGTAGCCGTCATTGGGTTATTTAATGGAATTGGGCGTTTGTTCTGGTCTAGTATTTCGGATAAAATTGGCTGTTGGACGACTTTTATGATTTTTATGGGAGTAAACGTGGTTTGTTTTGCTTTAATCCCAAGTTTTTCATCCAATCAGACTTCTTTTCAAATCTTGACATACATTATTATTGCAGGTTATGGAGCAGGTTTTGCGACAATGCCTTCTTTTGTGAAAAGTATTTTTGGAACTGAAAATTACGGACAAGTACTGGGTTACACCCTAACGGCTTGGTCTGCTGCAGCATTTGTTGGACCATTATTGTTGGGTTTAAGCACAGAAATTACCATTTTCTATTTGTTTTCCATCTTGTTGATAGTTGCTTTGGTCGTTGGATTTTGGTTGAAAGGATTATTAACAATAGCTTCTTAAAGCTTATTTTCTACCTAATTTAATATATAGCCCACGGTTTCAACCGTGGGAATTTGTTTGAATATTATTTCCAACCAACGGTTGAAACCGTTGGCTATGGCATACTGATGTAAATATCGCTTACGGTTGAAATCTTAAAGCTTATTTTCTACCTAATTTAATACATAGCCCACGGTTTCAACCGTGGGAATTTGTTTAAATTATTTCCAATCAGCGGTTGAAACCTTTGGCTATGGCATACTGAAGTAAATATCGCTCACGGATGAAATCTTAAAGCTTATTTTCTACCTAATTTAATACATAGCCCCCGATTTCAACCGTTGGAATTTGTTTAAATTATTTCAATCAACGGTTGAAACCGTTGGCTATGGGATACTGAAGTAAATATCGCTCACGGTTGAAATCTTAAAGCTTATTTTCTACCTAATTTAATACATAGCCCACGATTTCAACCGTGGGAATTTGTTTAAATTATTTCCAACCAACGGTTGAAACCGTTGGCTATGGCATATTGATGTAAATATCGCTTACGGATGAAATCTTAAAGCCTATTTTCCACCTAATTTAATACATAGCCCACGATTTCAACCGTGGGAATTTGTTTAAAATATTTCCAACCAACGGTTGAAACCGTTGGCTATGGCATATTGATGTAAATATCGTTCACGGATGAAATCTTAAAGCTTATTTTCTACCTAATTTAATATATAGCCCGCGGTTTCAACCGTGGAAATTTGTTTAAATTATTTCCAACCAACAGTTGAAACCGTTGGCTATGGCATACTGAAGTAAATATCGCTTACGGAAGAAATCTTTAAGCTTATTTTCTACCTAATTTAATACATAGCCCCCGATTTCAACCGTGGGAATTTGTTTAAATTATTTCCAACCAACGGTTGAAACCTTTGGCTATGGCATACTGATGTAAATATCGCTCACGGAAGAAATCTTAAAGCTTATTTTCTACCTAATTTAATACATAGCCCACGGTTTCAACCGTGGGAATTTGTTTAAAATATTTCCAACCAACGGTTGAAACCGTTGGCTATGGCATATTGATGTAAATATCGTTCACGGATGAAATCTTAAAGCTTATTTTCTACCTAATTTAATATATAGCCCGCGGTTTCAACCGTGGAAATTTGTTTAAATTATTTCCAACCAACAGTTGAAACCGTTGGCTATGGCATACTGAAGTAAATATCGCTCACGGATGAAATCTTAAAGCTTATTTTCTACCTAATTTAATACATAGCCCGCGGTTTCAACCGTGGAAATTTGTTTAAAATATTTCCAACCAACGGTTGAAACCTTTGGCTATGGCATACTGATGTATATATCGCTTACAGATGAAAGCATTAGTAATTATTTGATGTCGAGTTCGTGTTTGAATAATAATCCTTTTACTTCGTTTAACGAAAAAATTGCTTTCTTGATTTTTGTTTTTGTCGGATCGATGGTATAATTGTAACTCGTCTTGAAATTAGCCTTGTTGGCAACAGCTTTCGCAAATTCAGAACGGTATAAATCACAATTGTCGAAAACTACTTCGGTCAAATTGGCACTCATAAAATCCACGGCGACAAGGCTACAATCTACAAAAGTGGTGCCTTTGATTTTCAGGGTATAAAATTTGGAAAAATCTAAAATACATTCCTTAAAATGAACTTCAAAAATGAGTTTGTCGCACATCGAAAAATTGACATCTTCTATTTTGCAACGATTAAAAAATACGCTTCTAAATGCCACGTGATTGATTTTGGCTCCGCTAAAAAGACAATTGTTAAAAGTACAATCGATAAAAATGACTCCAATAAAATTGCATTGTGAAAAATCGCAGTCGTTGAAAGTACAGCATTCAAATTCCTTTAAATTGACTTCCTTTTCACAATAAGTAAGGTTGTTGTATTCAATGTCAAGGAAATAGTCTGGCATTTATCGATTTTAGTAATACAGGCGACAAAGAAACAAAATTTGGAATTCTTAAAAGGTGGTTAATGCGATTATTTTTTTAAACCCTTTCATAATCGCCTTTCCAGTGAATAATTGCTTTTTTAATTTCGGTTCCTGAAAGATTTTCCAGCAGTGTTCTTTCAATAAGTTCTATGAGTTCTTCATCGGGAGCAAATCGCAAGGCAAATAATTGGTCTTCTTTTAACTGGTTTTCAAAATCTTCCAATCTTTTCCCAGTAAGGGAAAAATAACGATACCGAAGTTCTAAACGCACCATTCGGTTTTGCAAAGTCAAAGCATAATGTTGCCGCAACATAAAAGCCAAGCAAAACAGAACGATAAAAATTGCGCTGATAAAAGTCCAAATCAATTTGTCTTCTGCCTTGAAAATAAAATAAACGCTGAAGGCCAGAAACGTTAGTATAACTGGATAATAAACGAAATGATGCGGCGTGTAATAGCGAATATGATTTTTAAAAGATTGTTTCTCCATAATTTTGTTTTAAAGTTTTTTAACGATAATCAAAACCACTTATTTTGATTAAAAATCGATTGTATAAGTCTTAAATAGCTTCTTCTGATTAATGGGTATCAAGCTCGTGTACCTTTTCGTTGGTCATAGACGGAAAGTTGGAAAACCTCTATGTTCTTGATGCCATTTCGCCAACTTGTCAAATCAGGAAGTAACTATTAATTGGGTATTAGAAAGATTACAATTTATTTTTATTACAGGAATTAAATTTAATTCTAAGCGTGAAAAAATGGAACAGTGAATACAGTATAAATATGTAATTATTTGATAAAGAGTGTTTTAAAAAAAATGTAAAGCAGTAAAATTCCTTTTATAAATGTACATTCATTATATTATCGAAAAGACCAAATGCCTGTAGAAGCCAAATAATCACAAGGATTACATCCATAATGTTAAAGATTTTTTGATCGTATAATCTATTGGAATATAGGTATTGACAAGCCAAAGAAGAACGTCTACAATAATTAAAACTAGTAATATGTTTAATAACAGCATAAAAATGATTTAGAAATTAATCAAAAGTATCCCAATTCATACCAATAAGCATTACATAATTTTGGAAATGAGTTGCATTATTCACGGATTTAGTGGGGAGAGATAATTAACAATCGCAAATGGTATAAATGCAAAAAAACTTAAACATTTTAAAGTGTTTAGAGTTTTTATTTTACTTGAATGAATCGTTTGATAGGCTTTCGAAAGGGATTTGCTTAGTTTTTATAAAACTTAAAAAGAAAGTGTCATTAAAAAGATTTTCGTGGAGTGCAAAAAAACCGCATAATTATTAAATTTTAAGTAGTTGATAAGCGATTATTTTTTTTATTTAAAAAATACTTTTAAACATAAATAATGATTACTTTTGTTTAATTATTTTAATTAAAGATTAAACAATAAATATTTTGAAATCAATTATTGCAAGTATCGAAAACAAGGAATTTGATGAAGTTCAAATCGATAGAATTATAGAAATGGCGTGGGAAGACCGAACACCTTTTGATGCCATAAAATTTCAATTTGGATTGTCTGAAGCGGACGTAAAAGTTTTGATGAAAAAAGAATTAAAATTTAGTAGCTACAAATTATGGCGCGAACGAGTTGAAAATTGTAAAACTAAACATTTAGCCAAACGTGTTGATGGTTTGGATAGATTCAAATGCAATTTACAAAGAGCCATTTCAAATAATAAAATTTCGAAGCGTTAAATAATATTGTGTAAAAGTAAAAAGAGAAACACCTGATACTATTGTATGTTCTGATTTATTAGCATATAACGTTAATGTATTGCTTTATAGAACAAGTTTTAGCGCAAGTAATTAGAGTAGATGATTCAGTTTCTTGGAAAAATAGAGGTATACCTAATGTGAACAAAGAATTTGAAAGTAAATTTAATTAACTGATAATTCAGCATAAAATTTAATTGAAGAATTGAAATGAAACGAATTAGTTTATAGCGCTAAATCTTCATTCGAGCCAGTTGTTGTTAAAAGATATTATTTGGATAGCGATTAATTGTATTGATTTACTTTCGTTACTCTCTTCACGAGAAGGGAATAAAGAAAACAAGGATGCTTACAAACTAAAAAGTGATAAAATTTGTATTTTACTAAATATTAAAGGATTCGTTTTTACAAAAAAATTCAAAGAAAAAATCGATATTTCAATCAACAATACAACTATGATTATTGAAGAAATAGTTCAAATTTATATTCAAGAACAGACATTGTTAGTCTTTTTTAGAACAATAAATAGAAAGAATAAAACTTAGGTTTTTACAAAATAATTTAATTGAATTATGTAAAATATGAAAAAAATATTTGAAAATTTTTTATCTGAAAAGTTTAGGGAACAAGTGGAGCGCATCATTATCGGTATTGCGATAATAAGTTTTCTGCTGCATTTATTCGTTATTTTTTTGGTAAGCCAAGATATAATTCATATTTCTTCAAAACTCACAAAGAGTCCCATCTCTGCGGTATATACACCTTTTTCTTTCATTCTGGTTTATGAAGTATTCTTGTTGGTGTTCTATTTACCTAGGTCCATTTCAAGTTACATAGGCAAACAATATGAGATTATGACACTTATTGTAATCAGAAGAATTTTTAAAGACATCGGCAATCTCGAAATGTCAGCCAATTGGTTTAAGATAGAAAATGATTTGCAATTCACCTATGATGTGATAACTACGCTGATTTTGTTTTTTTTAATTCACCAATTCTATAAAAAAATAGAAAAACAAAGTGGCGAAGAGATTCTCAAAATGCGAGAGGGAAAAGTAAGAATACATAAATTCATAAAATTAAAAAAAAACATCGCAATGGTCTTGATTCCAGTATTGGTTATGCTTGCGTTGTACTCGTTAACTATTTGGATTGTCACATCAATACAAGATCATTGGAATAATATAACTACTTTCAAAAATATAAATAACATATTTTTTGAGGATTTCTTTATGCTCCTGATCCTTATAGACGTGATATTGCTCTTGTTTTCATTTTTCTATTCGGATAGTTTCCATAAAATCATTCGGAACTCGGGTTTTGTTATTTCTACTATTTTAATAAAGTTGTCATTTTCAGTCGAAGGTGTTGTTAATAATGCCCTGATTTTGGGAGCCGTACTTTTTGGATATTTGATTCTGGTAATCCACAATTTTTATAATAATAACGCGCCGGATAATTAACCATAGCGCTCTGAAGCATTCAATAGTAACGTATTCCGCAAATGTCTCCTTACTTTAATGAATTACTAATTCTTAAATAACCCAATTGAACGGCATATTTAATATTTATCTTTATTGAATTTATGTCAATTATTTTGCGCAACTAAAGGAGATAAATGGAGTAGTTGCATAAACAATTAGAACATTTAAGCCACTGATACAATAGAGAAAATAAAATTTTGTTAAATAAGGGCTAAAAAAATAAAATTAATCAAAAAAAATGCAACTGACTTTAAATTAAGTAGTTGCATTTTATATTTATTGTAATTTTGTGACCTTGACTGGATTCAAACCAGTAACCTCTTGAGCCGTAATCAAGTGCGCTATTCAGTTGCGCCACAAGGCCTTATTGCGGGTGCAAATATAGGTAAATTTCGCAATCTTGCAAACCGAAAATCAAAATTAAATTAATTTTTTTTTTAAATCTGAAATCTGCTTTTATAAAACTAAAATCAACAATCTAATGCTCTTGTAGTTACATAATACCGATAGCCTATGATGGCCATTTGCCATTTTTTGGCTTTGGCCAAATCTAGTCTTTGTTTACTAAAACTGGGAAGTAGTAGTTTGTTTATTTTGGATAGGATTTTAAACATCGATTTTTTTCAAAGATATAAAAAAAGACGGTTTTGATTGCAACCGTCTTTTTTGAAGTATTATTTTCCTTTTTTTGTTTATTCTGCATTAATTTTTGCTTGTTGTGCATCTTTCCTGGCTTGCCAAGCATCTCTTTTTGCTTGTTGTGCATCTTTCCTAGCTTGCTCAGTATCTTTTTTAGCTTGCTCAATATCTTTTTTAGCTTGCTCAATATCTTTATTAGCTTGTTGTGCATCTTTCTTAGCTTGCTCAGTATCTTTTTTTGTTTGTTCAACATCTCTTTTAGCTTGTTGAGCATCAATCTGCGCTTGTTTTAAATCATCGCTATAATCTTTGATTTCTGCATTTCGAGTAATGATTTTGATGGTATTTTGATGAACTCCATTTTTTGAAACAGTAACAGTTTGAATTGTTGAAGGGTCTATTTTATCCATTTCTTCTTTTGATATCTTTTTTCCATTGACATAAATTTCAGTAGCATCAGGAATATTGGAGCCTTTTTTGGTGATAATTTTTATTGTTGATTTACCAGAATCTTTATTAACAATCATAGTTTCAATTGTATTTTGATCTAAATTTTCCATTTCTTCTTTTGATATCTTTTTTCCATTTACATAGATTTCAGCATCATCAGGAATATTGGAGCCTTTTTTGGTGATAATTTTTATTGTTGATTTATCGGAATTCTTTTCAACATTCATAGTTACAATTTCATTCGGATTTAATTTATCTACTTCGGTTTGACTCACTTTTGATCCGTCAATAAAAATCTCTTTTTCAGTTGAAACAGAAGGTGGATTGGGCGAAATAAGGACACTTTTATTGTTGATCGCGGTTTCATCTGTCCCAAAATCAATAGTTAGCAATCCATTTTCATTTTTAGAAACGATAATTCCAAATGTTTTGATAGCCTCGGTTCCTTTGGTATCCATTTTTTTGGCGATTTCTTTCCCTTTTTTCAAATCAACTTTAATGGCAATCAATTCGTTTTTAGAGTTTCTCTCTACGCCCGAAATAGCAAGTCTAACATCGTATTTGTCCTTTAAAGCGTTAATTTTTTCCTTTAATTCTACATCGGTGGTATTTTTGTTTATTTTGTAAATGTCTACCGAATTTTCATTTGCTTTTGAAGGTTCAACGGCAGTAGGTTCCAACACTTTCTCCTGAGCAATTACCTTAATTTGAAATAAAAATACAAAGGCAACTAATAGCGGCAATACTAAAGCATACTTCCAGGAATTCCATTTTTTTGATTGATTTTTGTTTAACATAATGATTCGTTTTTTGATTAATGATTGATAAAAATGATTGGTAATGGCAACACAATTTTCCTGTGTTGTTATTTTTAAAAGCGTCATTTGGTACGCTTTTTTGTCGGATATGATTTTAGATGCTTCACTGTCGGCGATGAATTCCAGATTTTGGGTTATTGCTTTTTTGTACAACCACACGAACGGATTGAACCAAAAAACAATACAAAACAATCTCGAAATCAAAACATCAACGGTATGATTTTGTTCACTGTGCACTTTTTCGTGTTCCAATATGTTTTCCAATTCCTTTGCGCTGTATAGTGATGAGTTATACACGATAGAATTGAAATAAGAAAAAGGAGCAACGTTCTCATTTACATCAATAAACTTGAAATCAGCTTGTTTATGAATGATTTTGCCTTTTAGAACTTTGGATAAACTATAAAAATCAAAAGTTAATTTAATCAAGAATACCGCTATTCCAATCGAATAAACAATGGCAAAAACGAAATACCAATTGATTTCAAAACTTTCATTTTCGATAGGAATTGTCACAGGAAATTTCGACCAGTCAAAAGCGGTTGGATTAGGGTCAACCCAAACTATTTTCGTAAAAACAAGCAGTGGTAACAGAACAGAGGTGATTAATCCCGCCAATAAAAACCAACGATTGCTGTTGAAAAAAGTTTCTTTTCGCAACAAAATATAGTAAGCCAAATAAAATATTCCAATTATGCCACCAGATTTTATGAGGTAAATAAATAATGTTTCCATAGCTTTATTTTTTTTCGATCATCGCTAAAATCTCGCGCAATTCTTCGGCTGAAATCTTTTCTTCTTTGGCAAAAAACGACACCATATTTTTATAGGAACTATTAAAATAAGTATCGATTGCGGTGTTCATAAAACGCTTTCTATAGTCTTCCATTTTCACGATAGGGAAATATTGATGGGTGTTGCCAAAAGCATTGTGGGACACAAAACCTTTTTCTTCCAAGTTTCTAATAATGGTCGAAAGTGTGTTGTAATGCGGCTGTTCTTCCGTAATTTCAGCCATAACTTCTTTTACAAAAGCCTTTTCCAGCTTCCATAAAATTTGCATAATTTCCTCTTCTTTGTTGGTCAGTTTTTGCATAGTCAAATATGTTTTTGCATCCTAAGTGCTGATGAAGAACAAACGTACAACTATGTTTTTAGTTTTAAAACTATATTTATAGTTATTTAACTAAATTTTAAGTTTAAATAAAAAGGCTGTAGATATTAAGATAGATTTATTTGTTTTTCCGTTTGCACCAATCGCTGTAACCAAAGGTTAAAAAGCATCGCCACAACACCAAAACTTCCCATAATGAACCAGTTGGTTGCATAACCAAAAATCCCGATAATTTCAAGTCCTACTTTTGAACTCACAATATGGGCAAGGCTAAAACTCATCGTGTACAAAGCCATATAACGACCTTCTTGTCCTCGTGGCGCTCTTCCCATCGCAAAAGCATTCGAAAATGGAAATGATAAAATCTCGCCAAATGTTATGATTATAATACTAATTCCCAAAATTCCAACCCAAGCATCCATCAACAAAACATAGAAACTTAAGGTGATAAGAAACGATCCCCAAAAGATGATTTTCATTCGGTTGATTTGTTTTCGCTCCATAATACTGACAATCGGCATTTCGAAAATAAAAATCAAGATTCCGTTTAACGATAGCAATAGTCCGGTTTCAAATTCCGATAAGCCAAATTTTTCGTGATGAAATAGGGGCAAAGTGGTAAAAATTTGGAAAAACAACATCGCCGTCGTGAAACTTATAAATAGAAAAACCCAAAAAGGTTTGTCTCGAAACACTGACTTTGGAACTAACAATGCTGCCGATTCTTCATCGTGCGTCATTATTTTTTTCTTTTCTTTCACGAAATAAGCAAAGATCAAAATCGCTAAAATACATGTGCTACCATCAATCCAAAACAAACCTTGATAACCCATTCCCAGAATGATAAGTCCTCCAAGTACTGGTCCAGTCGCAAAACCCAAATTCACTGATAACCGAACTAAAGACAGCGCTCGAACTCGGTTTTCGGGTTTTGCATAAACGCTGAGTGATACAAACATCGCTGGACGAAACATATCAGCAATGGTCATAATGGTAAACATTCCGAGGCACAAACCCCAAAATGAAGTGATGTATTGCAACACGAAAAACATCATTCCGCTAGTAAAAAGACTAAAAACCATCACTTTATAAAACCCTATTTTATCTGATAATTTCCCTCCCAGCCACGAGCCAAGCATAGAACCCACGCCAAACGAAACCATAATCCAGCCCACTTCACCATAAGTAAAATGTAGATTTTCCTTTAAATATTTGGATAAAAACGGCAAAACCATCGTTCCAGCCCTGTTGATAAAAGTGATGAGCGCAAGAATCCAAACTTCACGTCTAAAACCTTTGAAATTATTGATATAGCGACTCAAGGCGGTTTTTAGCATTGGATAAATTTATTTTTTGCAAACTTACGAAGATTTTTAGGAGCTTTTTCCCAGGGCATACGCATTTAAAGTTTCTTGCCGCGAATTTCACGAATTGACACAAATTTCAATAATTTTTAGAATCGAATTACCCGAATTTTCTTTGTACTCAGAATTCGCGTAAATATAACAAATTGGTATTCGTGTAAATTTGTGTAATTCTTGTCGAAAAAGTAATTGTTACGTTTATCAGGACTAGGATTTGCAGAACAGAAATCAATTTTTCCTATACATTAACTTTGCGGTTTTCTAACTTTTAAACTATTTTTGCTCAAAATAATAAAATGAAAACAATTCAAACCTTGGCTTTTTTGATGCTATTGAATTTTGGCTTTGGCCAAGAAAAATTCGATAGCACTTCCGTTGAAAAATTCCAAAAAGAATTAAACACCGAATATGCTGATGCTACAATGAGCCCATTGATGGCCGCAGATTTGGCAGTTTTCAAGACTTTGGATTTCTATCCCATAAACGAAAAATTCTTCGTCACGGCAAAATTCATCAGAACCGAAGACGAAAAACCGTTCGAAATGAAAACGTCGACCGATAGAAAACCGTTGTATGTTAAATATGGCGAAGTTCATTTTGTGATAGATGGAAAATCCTTGCAATTGAATATTTACAAAAACATCGAACTTTCAAAAAAAGAGGAATACAAAGACTATTTATTTTTACCTTTTTCCGATTTGACTTCGGGCAAGGAAAGCTACATTGGCGGAAAATATATCGATATGAAAACGCCAAAAGGAGACTCAATTGTCATCGATTTCAACACTTCGTACAATCCGTATTGCGCTTACAATCATAAATATTCCTGTCCAATAGTGCCATTGGAAAACGATTTGAATATAGAAATTAAAGCAGGAGTTAAAAAATTCCACGACGAATGAAATTCTTTAACTTACATACCCATCAATTCACGAATCAAACAGATGTTTTGGAATTAGTCAATCAATATCCACAAGAATTTGATGTTGCGATTCCATTTTATTCCATCGGTATTCATCCGTTGTTTATAAACGAAAACCGATTGAAAGATGATTTTCAAGTGGTGGACGAGAAATTGGTTTTGCCAGAATGTTTGGCGCTCGGCGAATGTGGTTTGGACAAACGCAGCGAAACGCCTTTTGAGGTGCAACAATCCGTTTTCGAAAAACAATTGGCTTTAGCCGAAAAACACAATAAACCAGTAGTGATCCATTGCGTTGCAGCTTTTCAGGAACTCATCGAAACCAAGAAAAGATTAAAAATTACGGTTCCTATGGTTATCCATGGATTTTCAAAAAAAGTGGAACTCGCCAAACAATTGATGGATGCGGGATTCTATGTTTCCTTTGGGAAAAATTTATTGCGAAATCCGGAATTGGAATCAGTTTTTAAAAGCATTCCAAACGATAAATTTTTATTGGAAACCGATACGATTGAGGAAGGAATTCAAGAAGTGTATGCCTTGGCAGCCAAATATAAAGGATTAGAATTAAGTGAATTACAGAAAATTGTAAATAAAAACTATAATGCGGTTTTTGATTTCAGATGTGCGACTACCTGATAAATGGACAGGCTCCTATTTATTATCACAAAAATCTGAAATCAAGAATCGTTAATCTTCATTCAAAAATCTCTTAACTTACTGACATTGATCGCGTACTGGCGAAGCATTTCAGAGATTGGGGACTAAAAACAAAATTATTATGGCAGAATGGACAGAAAGAGCGGAGCTCTTATTTAAAGCAGAAGGATTGGATAAATTGAGAAACGCCAATGTTTTGGTCGTGGGATTGGGTGGTGTTGGTTCCTTTGCTGCCGAATTTTTGGCAAGAGCCGGAGTAGGAAAAATGACTATTGTAGATGGCGATATTGTAGATATTACCAACATTAACAGACAATTACCCGCTTTGCATTCTACAGTTGGACAACCCAAAGTAACCATCGTTGGCGACCGATTAATGGACATTAATCCTGAATTAGAACTCACCAGAGTTCGGGAATTTTTATCACCTGAACGCGCCTTCGAAATTGTTTCCGAGGAATATGACTATGTTTTGGATTGCATTGATAGCATAACTCCAAAACTGAATTTGATTATTGGCGCCAAGCGCAAAAGAGTTAAAATTATTTCGTCGATGGGAGCAGGAGGAAAGATGGAAGCTTCGAAAGTAAAGGTAGCCGATATTACCAACACCGTAAATTGCTTCTTGGCAAAAACCATTCGCCGCCGATTAAAAGAAGTGAAAATTGACAAATTAAAAGTCGTATTTTCGTCCGAAATTCAAGATGACAACAGTTTAAAAATGACTGATGGTTCTAATTTCAAAAAATCTTTTTACGGAACCAATAGTTATATGCCAGGATTATTTGGATTGTATGCCGCTGAAACCGTGATTCGATATTTGCTTAAAAAATAGTTTTCAGTCTCAGTTTTCAGTCTCAGTCTCAGTTTTCAGTCTGAGTAGGAACTGAAAACTGCGACTGTCCATTGAAAAAATAGTTTTCAGTCTCAGTTTTCAGTCTCAGTAGCACTGAAAACAGCGACTGCGACTGCGACTGTCCACTGAAAACTGTGACTGAAAACTGCGACTGAAAACTGAAAACTGAATACTAAAAAACATGAAGTATCTTAAACTAATCCGCTACCAAAACCTGTTAATGCTGGCATTTATGCAGCTTATTTTCAGGTATGGTTTTCTAGAATTGCAAAATATTCCTTTGGCTTTGGCCGATTGGCAATACATATTGTTGGTTTTGGCAACAGTCTCCATTGCTGCTGGCGGTTACGTCATCAACAATATTATGGACGTAGAAACCGACACCGAAAACAAACCCGAAAATGTGATTGTAGGCAAGTTCATTTCTCATACCAAAGCGTATAATTTATACATTGGGCTCACTTTTTTTGGTGTAGCGATTGGTTTTTATTTGTCGAATGTTATCGGAAAACCTAGTTTTGCCTCCCTTTTTATAATCCTTGCGGCGACACTTTATTTTTATGCCACAAACTTGAAACAAAGTTTGCTTGTTGGCAATATTATTGTGGCTTTGCTGCTTTCGTTTAGCGTGATTATCATCGGGATTTTCGATTTATTTCCGCTGACTAATGAAGAAAACAGACCTTTAATGGGATTGCTTTTCAGCATACTTTTAGATTATGCCATTTTTGCTTTTATTCTTAATTTTATTCGGGAAATTGTCAAAGACTTGCAAGATGTAGAAGGAGATTCAAGTCAAGGGATGAATACTTTACCGATTGCTTTTGGGGTAAAAAAAACCACAAAATTGGTTTTCGGATTGAGTATAATTCCAATAGTTTTAATCCTGAATTACATCAATGCCAACTTGTTTTCGGCTGGTTTGTTGTATGGAACACTATTCGGATTAGTTTTTATATTGGCACCATTATTATATTTTACAATTAAAATTTGGTTTGCAATAAAAACAAAAGATTTTCATCATTTGAGCACCGTTTTAAAGTGGATTCTGTTTTTCGGAATACTTTCGATTGTGGTCATCAGCCTAAACATTAAATACAATGCTTAAAAATAAATTACAAAAATACAAACTGATTTTGGCATCAGGTTCGCCCAGACGCCAGCAATTCTTCAAAGATTTAGACTTAGATTTTGAAATCCGGTTGAAAGAAATTGAGGAAATTTATCCACCAGAATTAAAAGCCGAAGAAATTACAAACTATTTGGCAGAACTGAAAGCCAGCGCTTTTGAAGGTGAATTGAAAGCCAATGAAATCCTGATTACCAGCGACACCATTGTTTGGTACAAGAACAAAGCATTGGGCAAACCAAAAGATGTGCAAGATGCTTTTGATATTTTAAAATCATTGTCGAATGCTACTCACGAAGTAATTACCTCGGTTTGTTTTAAAACCAATGCCGAAACAACTGTATTGTATGAAGTGACCAAAGTAACTTTCAACGAATTGAGCGATGAAGCCATCCAGTATTACATAGAAAATTACAAGCCATTTGACAAAGCTGGCGCGTATGGCATCCAGGAATGGATTGGTTTTGTTGGTGTTTCAAAAATTGAAGGTTCCTATGCTAATGTTATGGGAATGCCCACAGATAAAGTCTACGAATATTTGAGTAATTTAGCATAAAAAAGATAGGGATATGGTGTTTATAAACGATTTTACAAAAGAAATAATTGGCACAGGAATTTTATTCATTTTAGTGATTTTATTGCGAGTAATTATTTCAAAAGTGGTGCGAAGCTTTGCCAAAAGAAGCCATAAATTGGAACATAGAACACGACTGGTTATAAAATACATTCATTTGCTAATCAATATCTTGGCATTGTTTTCTTTGATTATTATTTGGGGCGTTGAGACCAAAGATATTTTTATCGCGTTGTCTTCCATCACAACGGTTGTGGGTGTTGCGATGTTTGCCCAATGGTCTATTTTGAGCAATATCACATCTGGAATCATTTTGTTTTTTTCTTTCCCGTTTAAAATTGGTGATATCATTCTCATCCACGATAAGGATTTTCCAATCGAAGAAGCCGAAATAGAAGATATTGGGGCTTTTCACGTTTATTTGAAAACCAAAGACGGACAAATGATTATTTATCCAAACAATCTTCTGCTGCAAAAAGGGGTTTCGATTATAAAACATCCCGACGAAACCATAGACTTTACTGATTGATTTGAGGTGGGAATTATATAAGAATTTCAAAAAATAATGCAACACTTTAGACTTATAAAAATATCATATTTGTTTGCTGAATGTTATGTTTTGATACAACTAATTTTATATCAAACCATAATTTTTTTTCCTATTTATAAAATTATTTTTTGATGCTTCAAAAACAAAAAATTATCTTTCTTGTTTTCCTCTTATTTCCCTTTCAACTGTCTTTTTCACAAGAAACCACGCCAAAAAAAGATAGTTTAGAAGTTTATAAGGACATTCAAACCTATTCCAAAAAACATAAATTCACCAATTTTTTACACAAGTTAGTTTTTAAACCTGTCAACTCAAAAAAAAAGAAAAAGAAATTTGTGGTTCAAACGAATTACCAAGGACTTGAAGGTAAAATTATTAGAAACATCAACATTGTCACGCTAGATCCTTTTGGCTATTCCGAGATTGATTCCACCCGAAAACCGAGAAATTGGGTCGAAAAAAATGGAAATTCCATACATATTAAAACTAAAAAATTAGCCATCCGAAATGTATTGCTTATCAGGGAAAATAAACCATTGGATTCCTTGCTAGTAAAAGAATCATTGCGTTTGATAAGAACCCAAAGTTACATTAACAGAGTGGCGATTACGACCAAACTAATTGCTAAAAACGGGGATTCAGTCGATATTTTCATTCGTGTTTTAGACACTTGGAGTTTGCTGCCGAGACTTGAAGTAACAGACTCTAAATTCAATTTTAGGCTGAATGAGCGTAATTTTTTTGGTTCGGGACATACGCTGAACAGTCAATATCAAAAAAGATACACCGACGGAAAAAGTGCCTATAATCTGGAATATATTGTACCAAACATCAAAAATACTTTCGTTAAAACCGCATTGATATATTTCAAGGATTTAGATGATAATTTTGGCAAAACAATAGTGATTGATCGTCCTTTTTATTCTCCTTTTACCAAATGGGCTGGAGGTGTCAACTTAAGCCAACAATTTAGAAGCGATACACTTTCGGATGTCAATTTGGTGTATGCTAGACAAAATTTCAAATACAATTCCCAAGATTTTTGGGCTGGATATGCTTTTAGGATCTCTAAAGAAAATAACGAAAACTACCGAGTGACAAATTTGATAGTCTCGGGTCGATTGTTGAACGTAGAATACCTTGAAAGTCCTACTCTCGAATATGATCCCATTGATTTTTATTCGTCTGAACACTTTTTTCTTTCCGGGATTGGCATCTCAACTCGTAAATATGTGCAGGACAAATATATTTTTAAAAATGGAATTGTTGAGGATGTTCCCATAGGCAAGATTTACGGAATAACGGCGGGATATCAAATTAAAAATAATAGGGAACGTTTCTATTTGGGAGGACAAGCGTCATTTGGAAATTATTTTAAATGGGGGTTTTTAAGTCTCAACTTTGAATTAGGAACATTCTTCAATAAATCAGTTTCCGACCAAACGGCATTTACTTTTCAGGCTAATTATTTTACCAATCTGTTTGAAATTGGAAAATGGAAAGTACGTCAATTCATCAAACCACAACTTACGATTGGAATCAACAGACAGAAGACCATTGGAGACCAACTCTCCATCAACGAAGATTATGGAATTCAGGGTTTCAGAAGCGCACTTTATGGCAATCAAAAGGCGATGTTGACCTTTCAAACTCAAACGTATTCCCCGTGGAATGTTTTTGGTTTTCGATTAAATCCGTTTTTCAATTACACGATTGCCAGCCTCGGCGATGAAGCAAACGGATTATTGGAAAGTAAAGCCTATTCAAAAATTGGCTTTGGATTGATTATTACCAACGACTATTTAGTGTTTCGTACATTCCAGATTTCACTTGCATATTTTCCATCGATTCCTGATAGTGGTATTAATATTTTCAAAATAAATTCCTTAGAAACTTCAGATTTTGGCTTTCAAGATTTTGGATTAGACAAGCCAAGAACTGTGATTTATAAATAAAAAATAGATTATAAACTATTTATAATTAGAATTTTATACCTTATAAGTCGTTTTTTTAACTGTGAATCTTGTAAATATCAAAGTTGATTTTATAACATTTAATCCTAATTATTTTTTTATTTTTACAAGAACAGTACTTTTATATAAAAATTCAAAAATGATGAAAAAATTAAAATTAATTGCGTTGGGAGTATTCCTTTTTGTATCTAGTTTAATACAAGCGCAAGTTTCAGTCAATGTGAATTTTGGCTCGCCTCCAGCTTGGGGGCCAGTTGGATATTCGAATGTAAAATATTATTATTTGCCAGATGTTCAGGCTTATTATGACGTTCCTACTAGCCAATTTATTTATATCAAGAACGGAAAATGGTTTCGATCCAGATATTTACCGGGAAACTTCAGAAATTATAATTTGTACGATGGTTATAAAGTAGTTTTGAATGATTATCGTGGATCACATCCGTATTATAATTTTTATACTCATAAAACAAAATATTACAAAGGATACAAAGGCAATCCACAAAAAACGATTGGCAAAAATCCAAATTATAAGAATAACAGCGGGAATATGCAAGGAAATAGCAAAAAAGGAAACGGCAATAGTGGCAATAAAGGTGGAAACAACACTAAAAGAAACGGCAATAAAAAGTAATTTCTAAATTTTGTTTCAAACAAAAGAGAGTTCCAATGTTGGTTCTCTCTTTTTTTTTGGAATCAAATTGTTGCTTTTTCCCAAAGAAAATAAAAAATAGTATTTAGAAATTCATTTAATTACTACATTTGGACTAATTGCAAATTAAATTCCAAAAAAATGCAGAAATTTTTGATTCAATCTTTTGTTATTTTCCTTCTTTCTTTCCAAATAATAAACGCACAACAACCCCAAAAAACGACCTCGGTTGAAATTTACCATCAAATCCAAAAGCTGAATTTTCTAGGTTCAGTACTCTATATTGCAGCACATCCTGATGACGAAAATACTCGTTTGATTTCTTATTTTTCGAATGAAACAAAAGCAAGAACCGCCTATTTGTCATTGACGCGTGGCGATGGAGGACAAAATTTGATTGGACCACAACTGCGAGAATTATTGGGAGTAATTCGAACCCAAGAATTGATTGAAGCTCGAAAAATTGACGGAGGCGAACAGTTTTTTTCGCGTGCCAATGATTTTGGTTATTCCAAGAATCCGGGTGAAACATTAGAAATTTGGGACAAAGAAAAAGTACTTGCCGACATTATCTGGACAATTAGAAAATTCCAACCCGATGTGATCATCAATCGCTTTGACCATCGAACGGCTGGAAATACACACGGTCACCATTCGGCATCGGCAATTTTGAGTGTGGAGAGTTTTGATAAAGCCAATAATCCTACAATTTTCCCAGAACAATTAAAGTTGGTAAAACCTTGGCAAACCAAACGCCAGTTTTTTAATCCTTCGTGGTGGTTTTACGGAAGTCAGGCAAAATTTGATGCCGCCGATAAATCCAATTTCATTTCGATGCAAACGGGTGTTTATTACGCTTCGACTGGAAAATCAAATCAGGAAATCGCTGCTTTGAGTCGCAGTTGTCATCAATCGCAAGGCTTCGGAAGTACAGGAAATCGCGGAGAAGAAACCGAATATCTGGAGTTGATAAATGGGGAATTACCAAAAGATAAAATTTCTATTTTTGAAGGAATTGACACTTCTTGGAATCGGTTAAAAAACGGAAAAAATATTGGCGAATTGATTTCAAAAATAGCTGCTGAATTCGATTTTGCAAATCCTTCGGCCAGTATTCCAGATTTGGCGAAAGCCTATTCGATGCTCCAAAATTTGGACGAGAATCATTGGAAACCAATAAAATCCCAAGAGATTAAAAAAATCATCTCGTCTTGTGCGGGTTTGTATCTGGAAGCTACCGCGCAAAATCAGGAAGCCATTCCGGGCAGTATCCTGAAATTGAAACTGGAAGCCATAAACAGAAGTCCAATTGCAATGCAATTAATTAGTGTAACGACTTTACCAAATCAAAAAAGTACGGTTCAAAATGTAGGCCTTAAAAACAATATTTTACAAAATATAAATCTTGACTTGCAAGTGCCATCAGCAATTGAATACTCGCAACCCTATTGGTTAAAAGACAAAGGAACGGAAGGAATCTACGCTGTTGCCGACCAGAAAAATATTGGAATTCCAGATATTATTCGGGAAGTAAAAGTTGTCTTTACTATTTTAATCAATGGAATTGAAATCCCGTTTGAACGAACGGTAATTTACAAATACAACGACGACGTAAAAGGCGAAGTTTATAATTATTTAGATGTTGTACCAGAGATTACCACCAGTATTTTGGATAAAGTATCTCTTTTTACAACCGCCAAAAAGAAATACATTGCCGTAAAAATCAAGGCTGGAAAAAATGAAGTTACAGGAGATTTACAACTCGAATTACCTAAAAGTTGGAATGTTCTGCCCAAATCCATTCCTTTTAATTTGGATAAAAAAGGCCTTGAACAAACGGTCTATTTTGAAGTAATTCCGCCAAACGCTCCTGATGAAGCTGTAGCCAAAAGTGTTGCTATTGTTGACGGCAAACGATACGACAAGGAGCAAATCATCATTGATTTTGACCACATTACCAAACAACAAATTTTGAAATCGTCCGAATCCAAGTTTATTCGATTGGATTTAGAAATCAATAATGAAAGAATCGCATATATTATGGGAGCTGGCGATGAAGTTCCCAATAGTTTGTCCCAAATGGGTTATAAAGTAACCTTGCTCAATCCTGAAGAAATAACACCCGAAAAACTGGATAATTTTGATGTGGTTATGACCGGAGTTCGTGCTTATAATACGGTGCAAGCATTAGCAAACAAGCAAAATATCCTTTTTGATTTTGTCAAAGCAGGCAAAACGATGGTTGTGCAATACAACACACCAAATGATTTGGTAACCGAAAATTTGGCTCCATTTCCATTGAAAATTTCACGAGACAGAGTTACGGAAGAAAATGCCGAAGTTCGGTTTTTGGCGCCCAATCATTCCATTCTAAATTCGCCTAATTTAATCACCGCAAAAGATTTTCAAGGCTGGAAACAAGAGCAGGGATTGTATTATCCCAACGAGTTTGACAAAGCGTTCACGGCTGTTTTGTCATCCAATGACAAAGGAGAAACGCCAAAAAATGGTGCATTGTTAATTGCTTCGTATGGAAAAGGGCATTATATTTATACCGGATTGAGTTTCTTTAGGGAATTGCCAGAAGGGGTTTCGGGAGCTTTTAAAGTATTGGCCAATATGATTTCGGTGAAATCTACGGTGACAATTCCTGCCGAAAAAGGAAAACTTTAAGATTAAATAAAATACAGCAAAAGCTCAAAGCGGAAAATCGACACGAATTTTACAACCCGAGCGACAGCGAATAAGCGAAGCAATGCACACGAATTTTTAAGAATACAATTCGACTATTGAACAAAAATTAGTAAAATTAGCACCTTTGCGACTTGTTGTAAAAAACAAAAATTATGAAAACAAAAAAAGTTAAAATTTGGAAAAAAAGCTACACTTGGGTTCTTGTGGCCAATGCTGTGTATATTTTAATTTTTTATTTTTTAATGAAATTATATTCTTAAACTATGCAGTTATTCGATTGGATTGTTCTTATTGTAACCTTACTATTTATAGTAATTTATGGCGTTTGGAAAACTAAGGGAAGCAAAAATGTGGAAGATTATATTCTGGGCAACAACGAAACGCCTTGGTATACCGTGGGTCTTTCGGTTATGGCAACACAAGCAAGTGCGATTACCTTTCTTTCGACTCCCGGACAAGCTTATCATGACGGAATGGGTTTTTTGCAATTCTACTTTGGATTACCCATTGCGATGGTGGTTATTTGTGTCACTTTCATACCAATATACCACAAATACAAGGTTTTTACAGCTTACGAATACCTCGAAAAACGGTTTGATTTAAAGACCCGTTCTCTAGCAGCGATTTTGTTTTTGGTGCAAAGAGGGATGGGAACTGGTTTGACCATTTATGCACCGGCGATAATTTTGTCGGCATTGTTGGGGTGGAATCTCACAGCAATGAACATAATGATAGGAGTTTTGGTGATAATTTATACATTTTCGGGTGGTACAAAGGCTGTAAACGTCACGCAGAAACAGCAAATGTTTGTGATCATGTCGGGAATGCTTATCACTTTCTTCCTGATTTTGCATTATTTGCCCAATGATATGACTTTTACCAGTGCCTTGCATATTGCTGGCGCCAATGACAAAATGAATATCGTTGATTTTTCTTTTAATCCGGAAGAAAAATATACCGTTTGGAGCGGAATAACGGGAGGTTTTTTCCTAGCACTGGCTTATTTTGGCACCGATCAATCACAGGTAGGACGTTATTTATCAGGGAAATCAGTCAAGGAAAGCCAAATGGGATTAATTATGAACGGCCTTCTTAAAGTACCGATGCAGTTCTTCATATTGCTTACGGGTGTTATGGTTTTTGTTTTTTTTCAATTCAATCCAGTTCCTTTGAATTTCAATCCAAATAACAAAGCTATAATTGAGAAATCGGCTTATAAAAACGAATATCATTCCCTTGAAAAACAACTGGAAGCACTTTCTGAAGACAAGAAAGTTATTAACCTATTATATATTGACCAACTCAATCAGGATTATGACAACCCAATTCTTCGTAAAGAATTGGTTGGACTATCTAGTAAAGAAAAGGATTTGAGGGATCGTGCCAAAGAAATCATCCTCAAAGCAGATAGCAACAGCGAAACAAACGACAAGGATTACGTATTTTTCCACTTCATATTGCACTATTTGCCTAAAGGTTTGATTGGTTTGTTGTTGGCAGTAATTATTTCTGCTGCAATGTCTTCTACAGCTTCTGGATTGAACGCATTGGCGTCGACAACGGCCATTGATATTTACAAGCGCAATATAAAGGAAGAAAAATCAGAAAGGCATTATGTGAATGTCACCAAATTTTTTACTTTGTTCTGGGGAATTGTCGCCATACTTTTTGCCAGTATTGGAACCTTATTCGAAAACTTGATTCAATTAGTCAATATCATTGGATCTATTTTCTACGGAACGGTTTTGGGAATTTTCCTAGTTGGTTTTTATATTAAATATGTGAAGGCGCAAGCCATTTTTTATAGCGCAGTCATTAGCCAGATAACCATTTTTATTATTTATTATTTTGCCATTTTTATCTATCCGAGTGGTGAAGAAAAATTGGGTTACTTGTGGCTCAATTTTATTGGAGCGATGCTCACCATAATTTTGTCAATGATTATGCAGGCAATGGCTTTTAGGAAGGAAACTTCCCAGTAATACAAAACCAAAAAAAAATAGAATCACGAGCATTGTTTTTTAAAAGAAACAGTGCTTTTTTTTATTGCAGTTCGGAGGCAATTATGGTAAAAATATATTATTGACACGACAAACCTCTGCAAAAAAAAATAAATTGCGCTTATTTGTGCGGTTAAATCTTATAATAATTATCAAAAAAAGATCTCAAAAGGATCTTTTTTTGTTTTATAAACATAAATTTTAAAATTTATTTCAGCTTTTAAAATTATTTTTTTTGTCATTTTATCGATTTTCAAACAAGAGCAAAATATCCCTTTTTGTAAAAATTACTTAAAACACTTTTTTTTTGGAATATTTCGTGTATTATTCTATAAAAAAGGGAGTTATGTAACATTTGTTACGTTTCTTTTTTGCTTTTAATACTATTTTATCCTCAAAAAAAAGGAAAAATAGAATGAATATTGAATATGATAAATGTCATATGAACGCAATTATGTAATAATTAAATTTACGAAGAAATGATAGAATAATTTTTACTGTTAGACTAGTTTTAAGAAATAACACAAGTGAATTTTTACAAATTCATAAAAAATCAAATAATTAATTATGAATTCATCAAGAAGGGATTTTATAAAAATTTCAATGATGGGAGTAGGTGCAACTGCAGTTGCTAGTTCACTTTATTCAGTTGATGTTTTTGGTGGGAATATAGAAGATTTCAATTATGACCGACCTGGTTTAAAACGTTTTCCTACCTATTGCGATGTCTGCTTTTGGAAATGTGCCGGATGGACTTATGTAGACGAAAAAGGAAAAATTAAAAAGATTATTGGCAATGACATAGATACTCACAGCAAAGGGAGATTGTGTACTCGAGGAACGGGTGGTTTGGGAATGCATTTCGATGACGACCGGATTAAAACTCCGCTAATTAGGGTTTCTAAAAAAGGGGAAAAATCAGTGTTTCGTGAAGCATCTTGGGAAGAGGCAATTACCTTGGTAGCCAGCAAAATGAGCGATATCAAATCCAAATATGGCGCTGAAAGTTTTGCACTTTTAAAACACGGAGCCATTGGCAGTCATTTAGAACATCTTTTTAGTTCTTACGGCTCTGATACTGTCGCTGAACCAGCATTTGCGCAATGTAGAGGACCTCGCGACGAAGGATTGAAACTCACTTTTGGTGAAACTTGTGGTTCGCCAGAAGCTACTGATATGCGTGATTCAAAATGTTTGGTATTTATAGGTTCCCATATTGGCGAAAACATGCACAACTCACAAGTGCAAGAAGTTTCAGAAGCTATAGATAAAGGAGTTACCATTATTACAGTGGATCCCCGTTTGTCTACTGTAGCTAGCAAATCAAAATATTGGTTACCAATTAGGCCTGCTACTGATATGGCTCTGCTGTTGACTTGGATGAATGTCATCATTTTTGAAGACTTATATGATAAAGAATATGTAGCCAAATATACTACCGGATTTGACGAACTAAAAGAACATGTACGACAATTTACCCCAGAATGGGCTTATAGCATTACTGATTTAACACCAAAAATGATTCGGGATTCTGCTCGTGAAATGGCAAAAGCTGCACCAGCAACATTGATTCATCCCGGACGACATTCCACTTGGTATGGAGATGATACACAACGAACCCGAGCAATTGGTATTTTAAATGCACTCTTGGGTACTTGGGGACGTAGAGGAGGTTTTTATTTTAATGAAATGTCTTGTCCTGAAATAGCGATACACAAAAAAGTATCCTTATGGAAAACCAAGAAGAAACTCGCTATATAAAGCGAACACAAAAAGACTATACGATGTCTTTTAAATTGCAAATCGTTCAAGAAGTAGAGCGAGGTAAGCTTACCACTACAGAAGCCACTAAGCAATATGGCATTCAATGTAGAAAGACAGTTGTACAATGGCTCAGAAAATTTGGTAACTTTGAT
>Ga0209702_10001319_pt1 | contig 47863 bp, 40 predicted proteins | sample FRY01_FD_187210 | JGI IMG/M metagenome (GOLD analysis project Ga0209702, IMG submission 187210) | Freshwater microbial communities from Lake Fryxell liftoff mats and glacier meltwater in Antarctica - FRY-01 (SPAdes) (version 2) | ecosystem: Environmental > Aquatic > Freshwater > Ice > Glacier... | reverse complement strand
TCAGCTGGATAGAGCATCCCGCCTCAAGCGGGACGGTCCTGACTCTGGTCATCCTATCGCGTAAATAGTCCTTTAATGTAAGGTCTATAATTATTGTTTTGGTCGCGTAGCTCAGCTGGATAGAGCACCTGCCTTCTAAGCAGGCGGTCCTAGGTTCGAATCCTAGCGCGATCACTTGATGATTAAAAAGATCTTCAGGAGAGTAACTGAAGCAAAATGTCCAAGTCCATAGGACTTGAGGGTTTTGCGAAAGGTACACTCCGATCTTTTTGATCCACTGCACGGATCAACTAGGAAAGACAAAGTCAATCCTAGCGTGATCACGAAATAAAATGTATGAAACAATGGATTACATTTTTTCGTACACTTGCACTCCTTTTAAAAGGAACACCACTCGGGGTGTAGCGTAGCCCGGTATCGCGTCCCGCCCTTGGCGGGAAGGTTGCCTCCCCGAACCGGATCCGAATGTTGGATCCTGGAAAAACTTTTTATTTACACCACTCGGGGTGTAGCGTAGCCCGGTATCGCGCCTGCTTTGGGAGCAGGAGGTCGTAGGTTCGAATCCTGCCACCCCGACACTTTTAAGAGGCTGTCTCATTAATGAGACAGCCTCTTTTGTTTGAAAGTCATGCATCATGTATATATAATTTACAGCGACTCCAAGTCTCAATTCTACTGTGGTGAATGCGCAGATATGGCTGACCGATTAGAACGTCATAACGGAAATCGTTCCAAAAGCACCAAGGGAAAAGGCCCATGGAGAGTGATAAAGACCTTTGAACATGTTGACCGAAAGGAAGCCAGAGCGTTTGAATCCAAGATCAAGAAACGCGGAATTCAGCGATTCCTAAATGATATTGACCTCAGTTTCCCCAATGAACGCATTAAATGTCATGCGGAATAATCATATGTGTGAAGCTTTCCTATCCCCCGCTCTGGCGTATCTAACACTTGTAATCGCTGACTGCCTTGGGATGAATAGTTCTGTAGGAACCGAGTAATATTAAGCGGACTTAGAGCCTCGCAAGATGAGCGCGGATCAAAGATGTCCTCGCTTAGCAGCATATGCCATGCTGCGATAAATGACTCGCAGCATCTTTAATGCGGTTCTTTTAAGCTTTATAAGTGGACATCATGTGATAGATTTGACTATCCTTTCGTGTTGAATAACCACATCTCTCATCAATAGTTTATAAGGAAGCTTCTTCAACTTTGAATTCTTCAGTCCTTCTAGAATCCGAATCATCGCATTAGCTGAGATCAGAGAGAGATTGAGTTCGTATTCAAGCTCACATTCGTTAATGAATTCATCTGAAAAGTCAGGAGCTATAAGCAAAGACTTGATTACCTTAAAATCATTCAACTTTGCTTGCTTTGAATAAGCAATAAGTTGGCGAGAAACTGAGCTGAATTTATTGTACCCACTTTCTTTTATGGTCTTGCACTCTACAATTATCAAGTCGTTATTGCCAAGATTTATCAGGATATCCATCTTGTCATTCTTAGTATTCAGCTTCTTCCTGAGATCATCGTCAACATTGAAACCCAATTGGGTGAATATGGATTTCGTAAGCTCTTCGAATTTGACTCCTATTTCACTCTCTTTGATTGCAATCCCATTCTCCTTGAGAGCCTTCAGATCTCTGAATCCTATATTCTCATAGTTCTCTAGATATAGGCTTTCACTGTCCTTGTATGCTTCCAGTATGTTCAAGGCCAGATCACCCCTAGCAGATATCCCCTGGACATCACAGAAGGATTTCAGCTCTTCAGATGTCAGCATTTCTAAAACATCTCTTGGTTTGATATTATAATTCAATAGCAGCCCACTGATCATTACGTTTTCATCCTGGAGCTCATACTCATCCTTTAGACTTGCGTTTATACGCTTAATGCTATCTCCCAGGTCTAAGGTCAACTTCTCATATCCATCTGCAGAAATACCCAATTTTTCGTCCTTTTCGATTTCATCGAAGTAGCTTATCAGGCTAGCAATCTTGTCCTCGAGCGTTGTACCCTTCAATGGCGGATTTATTCTAAGTCCCTTCTCAGTAAGTTCATTGAACAACTTCTTTCTGTCTGTCACATTGGTTTCAGGCTTATGTATGTCGTTTGAAATTACTCCTGAGAGTGTAATTCCTTCATTGATAATTCCCTTGACCTTGCTCTCAAGGGGCAGTCTCCAGTCGATATTATGCCTTTTGCAGATAAGGTTTATTTGAGACTCTCTTAGTTGTCTTAGAACTCTTCTAAAGAATTTGTCGGCAACCTCCTTTCCGCGAATATGCCTCAAGACTCTAACTACTTCATCGGCAACGTATACGGTATTATTCTTCTTAGAAAAGAACAAGACACCTATATCCTTTAAGTTCTTTACGACATCTTCAATTGGTTTTCTCTCAACAGGCACGATCATGTAATTAATCAGCTTAGTTTCCTCCTGTGATAGCCCCAATTCTTTGGATAAGGTCAGAATCACTGAATTCTCATCTGAAGTAATTCTTCTTTCTTGGTTGTTTGCGTCATCGTTTGTATAAGCCGTCTTCAAGCATGAATAGTAGATCCTATAATCTCTCGCCCTATTGTTCTCTCCTTCAGCACTAGACTCACTGAACAAAGCCTTAATCCCCATGGACTTTGCTTTCAACTGCTTAAGCTCAGCCTCGTATAGCCTGGAGAACCAATCCTCTTTCATCATACAATTCCCATCCCGTATGATGATATCAATTAATATGTCCAATTGATTAGAAGAGCTATTGAAATCTTGAAGAATGATCTGAATAAATTCATCTTCAACAAGTCTAAATACCCTTGCGATATTGATGTTGTCAATGTTCTTCAGATCGCGACTTGTTTCACTAAGGATCTTGTCTACCTCTTTAATATTCTTCGGGTTAGATGAAAGAATCTGGTTAATTAGTTTAAGGAAGCTCGTTTTCTCAAATGAGTTCAACTTATCAAGAACACTCTCTAATTTCATATGGATGGGGTTAATTCAAACCAAATTAAGCAATATTGAGGGACCAGAGCATTTGTGATGCCTTTTCTATCAGATTCCGTGGGATTGCCTGCGGCTTCCCCCCTTTCACTCGGGATAATCAATACAAGGTCCCGTCTCGCTATCGCTCGCAGCTCAAAAGAGCCCAATACACTGAACTTAATTCAGCGCTTCACAAAGGCTAAAGCTCAAATTGACCCAACAAGAACCTGCAATCAAATCGGAATTTATAACTTTGAGTAAAACGGATTTGAAATGGACTTACAAAGCAGAAAACTGACTTTCATTCAGGAATTCCTTCGCATTCAGAACGAGGACATCATAAGTGGCCTTGAAAAAATGCTTAGAAAAAGGAAAGCAGAGTTCTACGAAGCTAGTCTCAAGCCTATGTCCATGAAGAGCTTCAATGACGATATTGACCAATCTTTGGAAGATTCAGCTAAGGATAAAGTAATCAGTTCCAAGGACTTGAAAGGAGGAATCAAAAAATGGAGCTGAGCGTCTTTTGGACAGACTTTGCAAGGGATAAGCTTGACGATATCTTTGAACACCATAAACTACAGTCAGAGAATGTCAACGTTGCCAGAAAACTAGTGACTTCTATTGTCGACCATACGATTGGCTTAGAAAAGCAACCAAATATGGGGCAACAAGAGGAACTCTTGTCAGACCGACCACAAAAATTCAGGTATTTGGTCTTTAAGAGCTATAAAATCATCTATTGGATAAACGAAGACAAGAAGCGAATAGATATCGTCCATGTTTTCGATGCTAGACAGGACCCTGTCAAAATGAGAAAAACGAAATAAGTATAGCCTTTAACTCCGTTGCGAACTATGGACTCTTAAACCTCTGGATTGCCTGCGGCTTCCCCCCTTTCACTCGGGATAATCAATACAAGGTCCCGTCTCGCTATCGCTCGCACCGAAACGAAAAATCCCAAGCCAATGATCTGTGATCATCGCTTTGACTCCGATTCCAGGGGATTGCCTGCGGCTTCCCCCCTTTCACTCGGGATAATCAATACAAGGTCCCGTCTCGCTATCGCTCGCACCGAAACGAAAAATCCCAAGCCAATGATCTGTGATCATCGCTTGGGATGTTTTCTTATTCGGAGAGGAGGACCTTGCCTCTTTCTCCGCTCGTGGAGCCGGGGGGATTCGAACCCCCGTCCAAACGTGAACCCTACGGGCTTTCTACATGCTTATCCTCTAATTGATTGTCGGCCTACACCAGGCCAGAGGCCACCGAGTGCAGGCTTATCTCATTACTTATTCGGTCCTTCGTAAGAGTGACTCAGGTCCCTAGATCTACTCAACGGTACCCATTAGTGATGACAGTAGAACGGGAATCATCACCTGGGTAACTCGTCCTGGCACCTAGTGCCGAGGATGAAGTTAATTCGCCTAAGGCGAATTAAGCAGCGAGTGCGTAGTTGTTGTCGCCAGTTACGGCTTGGACATCAGGATTATAGAGCCGCCATCCAGAGCTCTGCATGCTTACACGCGGAATCGACACGCTGTCAAAGCCAGGTCGGCCCCATGTATGTCACAAAGATATAGACAATAGTGTTGCAATATCATGCCATTCCGCTTTCTCCATTCCATTAACTTCACGCCCGCAAATCGTGTTTTATGAAGATCGGAGTCATCAGAGAAGGAAAAGTGCCAGCGGATAAGAGAGTCCCTTTTAATCCAGCACATTGTGTAGAGTTGATGGAGAGGTATCCTGAGGTAGAGGTATTTGTCCAGCCCAGTGAGGTGAGAGCCTATAAGGATTCAGAATATAGCGCTCTCGGAGTCGCTTTAAAGGAGGACCTGAGCGACTGTGATGCACTCTTCGGGGTTAAGGAGGTTCCGCTCGATATGCTCATCCCTCATAAAAAGTACTTCTTCTTCTCCCACACCTTCAAAGAGCAGCCCTACAACAGGAAATTGCTCAAAGGAATTCTGGACAAGAAGATCCAACTCATAGACTATGAGGTCCTCACCGATAAAAATGGCCAAAGAATCATAGGTTTCGGGCGTTATGCAGGAATCGTGGGTGCCTATAAGGCCTTCAGAGGTTGGGGTGAGATCAGTGAAGATTATGTTTTGAAGCCTACCTATCAATGTGCTGATAGAAAAGAGCTGGAGAGCGAATTAAAGAAGATCCAGCTGCCTTCCGATTTCAAAATGGTCATGACCGGAGACGGTCGCGTAGGATCTGGTGCGCGTGAGATGGTGGATCTGATGGGCATGAAGCAAGTGAGCGCAGATGAGTATTTGAATGAAAAGCATGATGGCCCTGTTTTCTGCCAATTAACCGCCTCAGATTATACCAAAACTAAAGATGGCTCGGATTGGGATAAGAAGCATTTCTATGCTGATCCTCAGGGCTTCGAGAGTGATTTCTATCGTTTTGCCAAGGAAAGCGACCTCTACATAGCTTGTCATTATTGGGATGGAGATGCTCCTATGATATTGACCAAGGAGGAATTGGCCAAGGATGACCTGCGTATCAAGTTCATTTCTGATGTGAGTTGTGACATACTAGAACCTATTGCAAGTACCCTGAGACCTTCTACCATTCTGGATCCTTTCTACGGTTATGACCCACAGACTGGAAATGAAGTTCCCTTCAAGACTCCAGGAAGCATAGGTGTTCAAGCCGTTGATAACCTCCCATGCGAATTGCCTAAAGATGCCTCCATGGACTTCGGAAGGGCTTTGATAGACAAGGTGATTCCCTTTCTAGTGGGCAAAGATGAAGACCGCGTAATAGAGCGAGCTTCAGAGACGGATTTGAATGGAAAATTGACCGAGGACTACGCCTATCTTCAGGAATACGTAGACGGCCATTAGCTCATGAATGCTTGAATGAATCAGGCCTAGCTGACCGACATCAAGTCAGCCACCATCGCGATAGGATCCTTCGCTGAGAACACGGTATTCCCTGCTACCAAGACCGTAGCTCCTGCTGCGAGCAGCTTAGGGGCATTGTCCAAGTTCACTCCGCCATCAATCTCTATTTCTAGCTTGGTTCCAATGGAATCAGCCATTTCTCGCAGTTGAGCAATCTTCGTATAGGTATGCTCGATGAAGCTCTGCCCCCCGAACCCCGGATTCACACTCATCAAACACACTAAATCTATGTCCTGAAGCACTTCGCTCAAGAGTTGCACAGGGGTATGCGGATTCAGTGCTACGCCCACTTTCATCCCCTCAGCTCTGATCGCCTGAATGGTCCTGTGCAAGTGGGTGCAGGCTTCATAATGTACGGTGAGCACATCAGCGCCTAGCTCCTTGAAAGTCTTGATATAGCGATCAGGATCCACGATCATCAGATGTACATCATTGACCTTTTTAGAGTGCTTGGTCATGGCCTTCAACACAGGCATCCCGAAGGAGATATTAGGAACGAATACCCCATCCATGATATCAATGTGCAGCCAGGGAGCTTCACTCGCATTGACCATCTCTATATCGCGTTGGAGATTGGCAAAGTCAGCAGCAAGGATAGATGGAGCAATGATGTGGGACATGGATAATGGGCTTTGATGCAAAGATAAGAAGGCTTAAAGAGAACCACGGCACATCATGATATTATCCCTTATGGTATGGATAACTTGGGAACCATAGTATCAGACATGTTGAAAGTTCAGTGAAACTCCTGTCAGCTCCACACTTGGTCCAAATGATAACACATACTTATTCCCCGTTGACTGTCAGTTCTGCGAAGCAAAAGCCTGTCCTGAGAGAGGCTGAAAGGAGTGTTTTCAGCTCATCCTTCGCTGAAGATGTATTGAGAAGCTGTGAAGGCATGTCCCCAGCAGGCTCTCAATACAATTCTTCGTTTCACTTCGCTAGACCCAGGGAGTACTCAAAATCACTCGATCTGGTAATCTTCATAGGATTGATCCTTAGGTTCTAAGAATACATGCCTTGGTTATGTATACTTGTATTCCCCTAAATCAAAGGACCATGAAATTAACCTTGAACAGATTCCTTTTCCTCTTCATCTGCTTGCTCAGCATGGGCAGCTTGTCTTCCCAGACCAACCAATACCTCCACTTTGATGGGACAGATGATTTCGCCATCGTTCCTGAGGCTGCCCAATACGTGAATGGCGCAGCGGGTGTGAGTATGACGGGATGGTTCTATACTGATGCGCTCGTTTACGGCCAAGGAATGCTAGGCATACGTGGCGCAGGCGCAGGCAATGGTGAGATGTATGTCATTCAACTGAATAATGGAACACTGGAGTGTCGCTTCATAAGCTCAGCGGGATTCCATGAAGTAGTAGGGCCAGCAGGTTCTGCAGATGCGGGTGTGTGGCAGCATTTAGCTTGGGTTTATACAGGATCTGCCATGCAACTCTATATCAATGGAGTGCTTATAGGCAGCACGCCAGCTTCAGGTACCATTGCCTCCATGGACCGTCCTTTCGGGATAGGTAAGAGCATATTGAGCGGATATAATTTCGTGTTCGGTGGCCGCGTAGATGAAGTCACATTATGGAGCAAAGGCCTCAGCGCAGCGGAGATTCAAGATATGATGACCTATGAGCTTATTGGTGATGAACCTTTCCTTGAGCTTTATTACAAGATGAACCAAGGTATCCCTGGAGCTGATAACACTTCTATTTCCGAATTGATCTCTGAAGTGGGCGGAGGCACGCGCAATGCGACCTTGATGAATTTCGCAATGACAGGAGAAGAATCCAATTTCAATGGAGTCTTGACCTCAGGTTTTCAGTCAATCAGCTTTCCGCAGGTCAGTGATAAATTGACCACGGACGCACCTTTCCAGCTCAATGCTGCAGCGAGCTCTGGACTTCCCTTGACTTATTCAGTGTTCTCAGGACCTGCTGCGATCGCTGGAGATGTGGTGACATTGGACGGTGTTGCTGGGACAGTGCAGATCCAAGCCAGCCAAGTCGGAAATGATGATTGGACTCCAGCCACCGATGTTTTGGTGAGTTTCGATGTGGTGAATCCTGCCGCTCTCTTCCCTGATGTGGAGATCCGTAATCCTATCCAAGGGGATCTTTACGCTCCTGACCTCAGCCCTATCCTACTCGCTTCTATCGTTGATGTCGCTTATCCAGATATTTTCCAAATCACTGACATCATTTATGAAGTGGATGGTGAGCTGATCCCCGTCACCGATTATGGCAATAATCATCAGACCGGATGGTGGACCCCCACGTCAGCAGGGATGCATACATTCAGTGTTACAGCTACGCATAACCAAGGAACCTCCCATACAGAAAGTATTGATTTCAACATCGTCACTTCAGCTATCACGGCAACGTATCCAGCAACTGTAGATGTTTGGGCCAATGTGGATGACTTCACAGTGGAAGTAGAAGCTGAATTGCCTAGCTATCAGGGAGCTTTCAATCATATCCAAGGCATGTTGGACATCTCTTGTCCTCCAGGAGGATGCGATCCATGGGACCGCGTTTCTTCTATGGAAGTGCAGGGGCATAATGGAGAATGGTATGAGATTATCCGTTATCTGACACCCTATGGAGTGGCTTGCCAACATGAGATAGACCTCACTGATTTCATGTCCTTGCTTCAAGGAAAGGTGAGATTCAGAGTGAATCTGGGGACTCAAGGAAATGGTTTCCTCTACAGTTTGGATTTGGAGTATCAAGCTGGAGAGCCAGAGCATGAATACTCCACGGTAGAGAAACTCTGGTATCAGACTTATTCATTCGGTGACATGGCCGATCTGCAACCTACAGAAGTATTCTTAGCTGATTATCCTTCCAATGTCATGGCTTCCAAGTTGAAAGTGGTATCCAGCGGACATGGATGGGGAGATAACAACACGGGGAATGCCGCTGAATTCCACCATGATATCCATCATATATGGGTCAATGGTGAAGAGACCTTTGAGCAGGATAACTGGTATGACTGCAACCCGAATCCAGATGGATGCAACCCCCAGAACGGGACATGGTATTTTGATAGAGCTGGATGGTGTCCGGGTTCTATTGCCCAATTCTTCGACTATGACATGAGTTCATTCATCAGCCCCTCTGAGGTCAACTTGCGCTATATCTTCAATGAAACATATGTGGATCTATGTCATCCGAATAACCCGAATTGCGTGTCAGGAGTAACTTGCCCTAATTGCAATGACGGATTCAATCCGCATCTGATTGTCAGTTCATACCTCATAAGCCTTGGAAATCAGCCTTTGGAGGACACAGGAATTGCATTGGGAATGGATGATGTGATAGCGGAGTCTCATATCGGATTCAGCGTGTATCCAAATCCAAGCGCGGGGCGATTCACGGTGGACCTATCAGCGCTTACCGAGAAATCAGTGGTGACTGTCTTCGACCACAGTGGAAGGACAATATTGAAACAAGAGAATGCTGCAAGAAATCCAAAGTTGAACCTGAGTTTAGAAGACCTAGGCGCAGGGATTTATATGATAGAAGTGCGCACAGCAGATTCCTTCGCAGTAAGGAAGTTGGTGGTAGAGTGATCTGAAAATTGGATTTACTGTTTAGCCAACTCATTGAGGATTTATAGGGAGGTCTTAATTTTCTGTTGTCAGTTCTCCGAAGGAGAAGTTTACAATGAGCCTAGTCGAAATGGGTGATTCCGAGGGACGAGGAATTGTATCAAGAGTGTGTGAAGGCGTGTCCATCGCGCGTTCTTGATACATTTTCAGCTCATTCTTCGCTGAAAATACTGCCTTCGGCATGACGCAAGACAGGCTTCTGTTTCACAGAACAGGCCGCCCACTAAGGATTGATTTCAAACCATTCAGTCCCTAAGAATCCACATTCATAAGTAGAAGGATTTCTAAGCCTTTAATCCGATCTGAAAAAGACTGAAATGAAAAAAGCCCCAAGGATAATCCCCGGGGCTTTCTTTCTTCTCTTTCTACCAAAATCTCATCCAAGGTATTGTTTGAGGCCTTTACTGCGCGCAGCATTCTTGAGCTTGCGAAGTCCTTTTTCCTTGATCTGTCTTACTCTTTCACGGGTAAGATCGAATCGCTGCCCTATCTCTTCAAGGGTACAGGATTCATGCCCTTCTAATCCGAAATAGAATTTTAGGACATCTCCTTCCCTATCTGTAAGGCCATGCAAGCAATGCTTGATCTCAGCCTTAAGAGAATCATCCATCACTTTCTCATCAGGATTCTCTACATCCTCATCCTGCATGACAGCATACATATCACTGCTTCCGTCATCACCGTCAACCAATGGAGCATCCATCGATATGTGGCGACCCGAATTGCGAATGGTCTGTTTCACATCATCCAAGGTCATTTCCAGTACTTCAGCAAGTTCTGCTGCGGTAGGAGGGCGCTCGTATTCTTGTTCAAGTCTGGCAAAGGCCTTATTGATACGGCTGATATTGCCAATCTTATTCAAAGGCAATCGCACGATACGGGATTGTTCAGCCAATGCTTGAAGGATACTCTGACGAATCCACCATACAGCATAGGAGATGAACTTGAATCCACGGGTCTCATCAAAACGTTGAGCTGCTTTAATAAGGCCTAGGTTCCCTTCATTGATAAGATCAGGCAAGGTCAGGCCTTGGTTCTGATATTGTTTGGACACCGAAACAACGAAGCGCAGGTTGGCCTTGGTCAGTTTCTCCAAAGCGGCATGATCGCCCTCTTTGATTCTTCTGGCTAATTCCACCTCTTCTTCAGCGGTGATTAGATCTACACGACCTATCTCTTGTAGGTATTTCTCTAGAGAAGCCGTCTCCCTATTGGTGACTTGCTTCGTGATTTTCAACTGTCTCATATTCTCTCTGCACGTATTTTCATAATCTCTATATAGAACGAAAACGCGAGAGATTGGTTACAGATGAAACGGACCACGGGCTTCAAACTTGCATGAATTGCTACTCCCTTCATACCTACAAGACGTAATTAATTCAATAGGATGCTTCAGATCAGCGACTAATTTTATGTTAAATAGATTGTTTCTCGAAAAGGCAAAAAAAAATCCGGCCCATAAGGACCGGATCTTCATTAAATAATCTGTTAGGATCAAGCGTTCTCCTTCGCTGGCCTTTCCATTAGGACCTTCTTAGAGAGCTTCAGTTTCCCCGTCTTAGCATCTATTTCCACGACTTTCACTTTAATCACATCACCTTCCTTCAAGTGATCTTCAACGCGCTCTACACGTGTCCAATCGATCTCAGATACATGCAAGAGTCCGTCAACACCAGGAAGCACTTCAACGAATGCACCATAAGGCATGATAGACTTCACTTTACCTTCATAGATCTCACCTACTTCAGCCTTAGGAGGGAATGCAATGTTCTTAACCCTGCGCTCAGCATCTTCGATGGCCGATAGGTTACTAGCAACGATATCCACTTTACCTTGGTTATTGATCTCTTCCAATACGATGGTCGCTCCTGAAAGCAACTGGATCTCTTGGATGATCTTACCTCCTGGGCCTATAACTGGTCCTATCATCTCTTTAGGAATCATGAAGGATATGATACGTGGAGCATGCGGCTTGTAATCTTCGTTGGCCGTGGTCATGGTCTTCATCATCTCTCCGAGGATGTGAGCTCTACCTTCTTTAGCCTGATGTAAGGCCTTGGTGAGCAAGTCCATAGAAAGACCATCTATCTTAATGTCCATCTGGCAAGCGGTAACTCCTTTCGCAGTACCGGTCACTTTGAAATCCATATCACCTAGGTGATCTTCGTCTCCAAGGATATCAGAAAGGATCATGAACTTATCGCTTCCGCTGTCGGTGATGAGTCCCATGGCGATTCCTGAAACAGGGGCCGTGATCTTCACACCACCATCCATCAATGCAAGAGTACCTGCACATACAGTGGCCATGGATGAACTCCCGTTGGATTCTAGGATATCCGATACCAAACGAATGGTATAAGGATTCTCAGGAGCAGCAGGTATAACTGGCTTCAATGCTCTGAGAGCCAAGTTACCGTGACCTATCTCTCTGCGTGAAGTAGAACGCATAGGGCGAGCTTCTCCCACACTGAACGGAGGAAAGTTATAGTGCAACATAAAGGAATCAGAACGCTCTTCAGTAGCTGAATCTACAGACTGCTGATCCAACTTGGATCCGAGTGTTAAGGTGGTCAATGACTGAGTCTCTCCACGTGTAAAGATGGCTGAACCATGTGTCATTGGAAGGTAATCCACTTCGCACCAGATATCTCTGATCTCATTGTTCTTACGTCCGTCCAAGCGCTTTCCAAGGTCGAGCATCACTCTGCGTACTGCGTCCTTTTGAACTTTGGAGAAGTATTGGTTAATCAAGAAGCTATTGCCCTTGATGAAATCTTCTTCCAAGGTGGCCTTGAACTCATCTTTCACAGTCTTGAATGCGTCCGAACGCTCTTCTTTCGTTGATTCATTTGAAGAGATGTCAAAGAACTTCTGGTATGCGAATGCATGGATGTTCTTCTTCAATTCCTCATCATGGCGCTCATGATTGTATGTTCTCTTTGTCTTAGCCTTAGGGACTTCAGCAGCAAGATCCATCTGGGCCTTACATTGTATTTTGATAGCAGCGAAGGCTACTTCGATAGCTTGTACCATCTCTTCTTCAGAGACTTCCTTCATTTCTCCTTCTACCATGACGATAGAGGTAGCAGTACCAGCGACCATCATCTCGATGTCGGCTTTCTGCAATTCAGAATGGGTAGGATTGATGACAAATTTCCCATCGATACGCGCAACACGTACTTCAGAAATTGGTCCATTGAATGGGATATCAGATACTGCGATGGCGGCAGATGCGGCCAATCCAGCAAGGCTATCGGACATATTCTCATTATCAGTAGAGAGCAGGTTGACCACGACTTGTGTGTCCCCGTGAAAATCATCTGGGAACATAGGGCGAAGCGCCCTGTCTATCAAACGAGCTGTGAGGATCTCACCTTCGCTTGGTCTAGATTCTCTTTTGAAGAATCCACCTGGGAACTTTCCTGCAGCTGAGAACTTCTCTCTGTACTCCACTGTAAGCGGAAGGAAGTCCATATCATCTTTAGCATCCTTATTAGCTACTACAGTAGCTAGGAGCATTGTATTTCCTTGTCTGACTACTACGGCCCCATCGGCCTGCTTTGCCAGTTTTCCTGTTTCAATGGTGATGGGTCTGTTATCACCCAGGTCTATTGTTTTCTTGACTATATGCATTGTTTTCGTGTAATGTACTGTCACCCTTTGCAACAGCGGTGGTTATATATGTGTGGCTGTTCAAGGGAACAGCATAAAATAGAGGAGGGCAAGCTATTAGCCTGCCCTCCCTAGCATTATTGATCAGTATGAGTATATGCGCAATGCATTACTTTCTGATTCCAAGTTCTTGGATTAATTCCCTGTATCTCACGATATCAATCTTGATCAGGTAATCTAACAGTCTCCTTCTTTTTCCAACCAGAAGTACCAAGGCACGCTCGGTAGCGTAATCCTTATGGTTAGCCTTCAGGTGGGTGGTCAAATGATTGATCCTGTGGGTGAAAAGAGCGACTTGCCCTTCTGAAGAACCGGTATCCTGCGCGGATTTGCCGTGTTTCTTGAATATCTCTTGTTTTTTTTCTGGTGATAGGTACATGCCAATATTGGTTTTAATGATTGTTATGCGCTCCTAAAAAGCAGCGGCAAAAGTACCTCTAATCTTCTAGAAAACAAACAGAAAGGATTATTTGTCGAATAACTCAATGAGCTGTGCCACTTTGGCCTTGATGTCCTTCCTATTGACTATGAAGTCAAGGAAGCCATGCTCCAAGACGAATTCAGAGGTCTGGAAGTCAGGCGGAAGGTCTCTTCCGATGGTCTCTCTTACCACCCTAGGCCCTGCAAATGCAATCAAAGCACGAGGTTCTGCGATATTCACATCACCTAACATAGCGTAAGAAGCTGTGACTCCGCCTGTAGTAGGGTCAGTAAGGAAGGAGATGTACGGAAGCTTGGCTTTACTAAGCTGAGTGAGCTTTGCAGCTGTCTTGGCCATCTGCATGAGCGAGTATCCAGCTTCCATCATACGGGCACCTCCTGACTTGGAGATGATCATCAAGGGATATTTACGTTTTATAGCCTCATCTATGGCAAGGGAGATCTTCTCGCCTACCACAGCTCCCATAGAACCTCCTATGAAAGCAAAGTCCATGCAGGCAATCATCAGGGGCCAGCCATCCACTTCACCATATGCAGTGCGCATTGCGTCCTTCAATCCTGTTTTAGCCTGGGTGCTCTTGAGACGCTCCACATATTTCTTTGTGTCAATGAATCCGAGAGGATCCATGGCCGTCATATTCGCGTTGATCTCCTCATACCTTCCTTCATCAAAGAAGATGTTAAAGTATTCCTCACTTCCTATGCGCTCATGGTGCTCACATTGGACGCATACCCACATGTTCTCTCCATGTTGATCCGAGGATAACATGAGTTTACACTTGGGACAACTATACCAAAGTCCTTCGGGGGTCTCCTTCTTCTCTCGAGTAGAAGTAGTGATCCCTTCTTTCATACGCTTGAACCATCCAGACATTCTTCCTTAGCGATTAAAAATTGTTCAGGTGATATTCTCTATTTTAGACTGGCTCATAATCAAGCTAAGTCAATGCTCTTATCAAGGTATACATCTTGAATGATGTTCAGCAATTCCACACCTTCCTTCATCGGACGCTGGAATGCTTTTCTGCCGAGGATAAGACCTTGTCCTCCTGCCCTCTTATTGATTACCGCTGTCTCTGCTGCTTCAGAAAGGTCGCTAGATCCTGAAGAGGCTCCTCCAGAATTGATCAAACCTATCTTTCCCATATAACAGTTGGCCACTTGATATCGACAAAGGTCAATTGGATGATCTGAACTCAGCTCCGTATAGACCTTATCATGGGTCTTCCCGAATTTAATGGCCTTATATCCACCATTATTCGTTGGCATTTTCTGCTTGATGACATCAGCCTGAATAGTGACTCCTAAGTGGTTTGCTTGACCAGTAAGGTCAGCAGCAGTGTGATAATCTATACCCTCTTTCTTAAATGCTTCATTACGAGTATAGCACCATAAGATAGTCGCCATTCCCAGTTCGTGAGCTCTTTCAAAGGCAGCAGCGACCTCTATGATTTGACGGTTAGACCCTTCAGAACCGAAGTAAATAGTAGCGCCTATTGCAGCGGCACCCATATTCCATGCATCATCTACGGATCCGAATTGGATCTGCTCGTAGCTCTCAGGTAGGCTGAGGTATTCGTTATGGTTAATCTTTACTATGAATGGAATCTTGTGCGCGTATTTCCTTGCACAGCTAGAAAGCACACCGAATGTAGAGGCCACGGCATTGCATCCGCCTTCTATGGCGAGCTCTACAATCTTATCAGGATCGAAGTAATCAGGGTTTGGTGCGAATGATGCTCCCGCTGAATGCTCGATACCTTGGTCAACGGGAAGGATGCTCATGTATCCAGTACCGGCCAATCTTCCATGATTATATATGGATTGCAGACTGCGAAGGGTAGGAATGTTTCTGTTGGTAAAAGTGAATTCCTGGCTCACGAAATCACCGCTAGGCTTATGAAGTCTTGATTTATCAACTGTCTTGGACTTGTGTTCCAAAAGGCCCTGAGCCTTATCTCCTAAAAGTTCGATGATTTTTTTGTCGGCCATTTTCTTGCTCAGCTTTTAATTGGTTCAAGATAGAAGAGGGACAAAACTAATAAAAAGCACCTCGGAAGCACTTAGAAAGGATAACCTATCCCGAGATTGAAATTCAGTCTCAGTCTGTAGGTAGAAAGTGCTGTAAGTCCATCTTCTAATGTGGAATTATACTCGTCAACAACCTGATTATAAGCTCCTTTAGGTTGGAATATCCAACGTTCACCTTGTTTTAAGGATGGGTCTTTCAGCTGAGCAGCCAAGTCGAACCTCAAGAGGAAGAAATCAAAGTCTATCCGCAATCCAAGCCCAGCACCCACAGAGACTTCAGATAAGAATCTGTCGAATTGGAAGTCTCCCCCAGGCCTGAGTACATCAGGTTTGAGCAACCAAATATTACCCGCATCTACGAAAAAGGCGCCATCTATATAATCGATAAGATTGAAACGATATTCCACGTTTGCTTCTAGCTGGATGTCCCCTATCTTATCATAGCTCACCAAAGGCTCGAAGTATGATCCGGGACCTATAGTCCGAGCGCGCCAAGCTCTGAGTCCGTTGGCACCTCCTCCGAAAAAACTCTTGGAGAATGGAAGGACTCCTAGATTAGTCAAAGGCACACCAACACCCACAGCAAAACGTGATACCAAGCTCCTTCTCTTGTCTATCCTCCTGTAGTATCTGAAATCCTGTGCAAGTTTCACGAATTGGGCAAAGCGTATTCCGAATATCTCATAACTCCCAGTGCTATCTTTCTGAGCGCCAGAGAGGTCATAGGCCAATCTCAGAGAATTTCCGCCTCCCTCTACCCTCGCCCTGTAACTCAAATCATTCTTCCTTCCTTCTTTGTCCTGTCTGTCATAATTAAAGCTATAAGAGCTTCCTAGAATGAAATGATCTTGATAGGAGTCTAGGAGGAATCGGTCATTGAACTCCTCTATGATGGCTTGGAAGGCATCAGACTTAGCTATGCGGATCACAGAAAGTTCTACCAGATTGACCTGATGATTTTTATCAATACTCTCTTTCCATTGATATCCTATATATGTACTGGTCACTCGCCTTCTGAAATCAGGGCGTTGCTGGAAGTTGAATGCGCCATTAATGGTCGTTGATGGATTGCTGCTGCGAGCAAATCTGTCCTGTGAGATGGGCAGCAGGAATTTAGGGAAGATGAAACTTAAGGATGGACCGAATTCAATAGTATTCAGCTTCAAGTAATCCCCTTGTATACTCTGGCTATTATCAGTATTCTGAGTTAAGAGTGTCTGAGCTTGGGCTCCTCCATTGAGTTTGATCTCCATGGTCTCAGCACCCCTGAAGATGTTCTTATGGCGGTAGACAAGGTTTCCCTCTAAACCGAGGAACCCGCCATTATTCGTCCCTTGACCTTCAACGGAGACACCTTGACGCTTGGCCGGGCTTAATTCTATGACCATATCCAGTTTGTCCTCCTCCACAGGCACGGTCCTTATGCGCACATGATCCAACACAGGCAAAGCGATTAACCGTCTATAGGTCATGTCAAGACCGCGTTGATTAAAAAGCTCTCCCGATTGAATAAAAGTATTCTGTATTAGGACCTTCTCCTTGAGAGGATAGTCCCTCGGATTCATGAAAGAATAGCCATTGAGAAATAAGGTGTCATTATTAGCTTCTGGACCTGTTTTATACTTGAATAGGATAGTATTGATGGCGAATCGTTTATGCTGCATGAATCCTGACTCACTGCTCTTATCCAGCGGTGATGAAATCTGAATAATGACATCGACTGCTCTTCCTGTCAAGGTAGAGTCCACTTGAAAACGGATGAACTCTTTATTGAATTCATAATACCCATTGTTACGGAGGAATGTGGTCAGTAGCACGCGCTCTTCAGACATCACATCCATGTCGAATCGCATTCCTGGCTTAAGTTTCTTGAATTGATAGGTGCTGCGGATTCTATCATCCAATCGCGTATCCTGGATCTCAAAGAGGAATTGCCTGACCGTATAAGGGCTTTCCCAGCTCATCTTGTACTCGACACTCGCTCTTTTCTTGCCCGAAATGATGACTGCGTTTTGTATATGGTTTTGGAAGTATCCTTTCTTAATCAGGTAAGTGCTTAGTTGTTGTGCGCTGGATCGTATGGCATTGGAGTCAAGAAGAACAGGTGGTTCGCCTACTATTTCTCTGAGCCATTCCCTTTTCGTTCTCCCCGGACCTTTCAATTCTTTGCCCTTCAACTCCCTCCTTACATTCTTAGGAACTATCCTGGCATCTTTCTTCTCTCTGTTCTTCCTCAATCCCTCTTCAGAAGGAAGATTATACATCTGCAGGTGGAATCTCATGAAAGGAAGGATCTTCCTATTAGGCTGTTGCACAAGTATAGAATTCAGTTCATCCTTATTCAACTTAGGAGGGGCATTGGAGATGTAGTTCTTCTCTAGGAGATACTGGCCCTCATTCAATCTGCGCGTGGGGCTGCAAGAGAATAGCATCCATATAATGAGCATCAAGCCTGAAGACCTGATGATCATGAAAGTGTAAGGATGTACTTTAGCTGCCAGCACGCACGAAAATAATATGTTGAGCAAAGGACGTATAAAGGAATTGACTTCTCTACATCTAAAAAAGTACCGTTCGGCAAGAAACATGTTTTTAGCCGAAGGAGATAAATTAGTAAGAGAAGCTATCAGAAGTTCTGCACAGGTCGAAGAGATCTTCGCAATGGAATCATGGGCTGGTGCTGAGAAGGCAATCCAATCCGGTATTCCAGTCACATTTACAGGAGAACGGGAGCTCAAACAGCTCTGTGAACTCAAGAGTCCGAATGAAGCTGTGGCATTAGTACATATGCCGAAGCATATAATTGAAGAGGTGGAATTCAAAGGGCATTGGAATATCTACATGGACCGTTTAAGGGATCCAGGAAATCTGGGGACCATTATGCGCATTGCCGATTGGTTCGGACTAGAGCGCATTATATGCAGCCCTGACAGTGTAGAACCATACAATCAAAAAGTGATTCAGGCCAGCATGGGCGCAGTTTTCAGGATAGAAGTGATCGCCATGGAAGAGGATGTTATGTTAGCTCAAGCCCGAGCAGCACAGGTGCCCATCTATGCTGCTGCTATGGGAACGCTGAGCATAGACACACTTGCCGCAGGACCTGAGGGCATAGTCTTGATGGGAAATGAAGCTCAAGGTCTTTCCAATAAACTCCTTGAAGCAGCGGATCAACGAATAAGTATTCCCGGAAAAGGAGCAGCAGAATCCTTGAATGTAGCTGTGGCCGCAGGTATATTGATGCATTGGATCCAAAGGGGCTGAAAACTGGAAAAGCCCACATATAGCTGCGGGCTTTTCTAGGTTGCTAGTGTGGTTGGTTGCATAGAGTCCTCTTAGAACCCGATGACACAAAGGTGGCATGGAATGAATTTATAGCGCTCACCCTTTCAGATGAAATATTGAGCTTATGATTTGATCTTAGCAGCAATCTTATCCACACAGCGCATTCCATCTATAGCCGCTGAAATGATACCTCCAGCATATCCAGCGCCTTCTCCGCAAGGATATAGGCCCTTTAAATGAGGATGTTCCAAGCTTTCAAGGTCCCTTGGGATGCGCACAGGTGAAGACGTCCTAGACTCAGTAGCAACGAGTACAGCCTCCTCCGTAAGATACCCGGGCATCTTCTTCCCGAATTCCATGAAGCCAACCTTCAGTGCTGACGCTATGCGCTGAGGAAGGACTTGGAAGAGATCCGTGGAGACGATTCCTGGGTAATAACTGCAATCAGGAAGCGAGCTTGACAAGCGACCTTGGATGAAATCAGTCATTCGTTGCGCAGGAGCAGCCTGGGTTCCGCCAGCTAATTCACAGGCTCGTCTTTCTACTTCAGACTGGAAGAGCATTCCTTTTAAGGGGTCATTCTCTCCATAGGAATTTAGGTCCTCAGGCTTCACCTCGACCACTATTCCTGAATTCGCAAAGGGATTATTTCGTTTAGAAGGACTCCATCCATTGGTCACCACCTCGCCAGGAGCTGTGGCACAAGGTGCTATGATTCCACCCGGACACATGCAGAAGGAGTATGTTCCTCTCCCTTCTACTTGACACACAAGTGAATAAGAGGCTGCAGGTAAGGCTTCTCCACGTTGTGCAGTCTTGTATTGGATCTTATCTATCAATTCCTGCGGATGCTCTGCTCTTACTCCTAAAGCAAATGGTTTATACTCTATGAGTACTCCTTTTTCTTTCAGTAATTGGAAGATATCTCGCGCTGAATGCCCTGTTGCCAATATCACATGTTCACAGGTGTATTCAGCCGCAGACGTTCGAATAGACCTCAGCTTTCCATCTTTTATCGAGAGATCAAGAAGACGTTCATTGAAATGGATCTCTCCTCCATGAGCTAAGATGAGCTCTCTGATCCTTGTTATGATCTCAGGAAGTTTATTGGTCCCTATGTGCGGGTGCGCATCTACCATGATATCCTCTGGGGCTCCTTGTTGAACAAGTATTTTCAGGACTTGGTCTACATCTCCACGTTTCTTTGAACGCGTATAGAGTTTTCCGTCACTATAAGCACCTGCTCCACCTTCTCCGAAGCAGTAATTGCTATCTACATCTACGATATGCTCTTTGGTCAATCTGGCCAAATCACGCCTGCGTTCGCGTACATCTTTTCCGCGTTCAATGATGACAGGTTTAAATCCCAAATGCAAGCACCGTATCGCTGCAAATAACCCTGCTGGACCAGCGCCTATAATATGCACCACAAGACCATTACTGACGTCTTTATAGGGTTCAATGCCTTCAAGCACATCCTCAGGAGTTTCTCCTTGCTTGAATATTTCGATTCTCAATCTGAACTTCACCCTGCCGCGCGCATCTACGGAGCGCTTGAGAATCCTGAATTCAAAAGGCCCGAATCCTTCGCCTATCTCATCACGGATGGATGAGCGGAGAAAGGAGTCATTCTGGAGATGACTTGGAGCTATTTCTATATCTATGACCCGTGGCATATGCAGTGCACGAAGATAGTGTGATAGCGTTCTGTGTGACAATCTTCGAAACACAGGATGGAAAATCAAGGCAGTTGAGCCTGAAATTGGTGCTGGACATGCTCTGAGTGTTTGTTGAATCTATCTTATGCACAGCGATAAGCTGCAATGCCAATGCAGACGGAGAAGTTTCATAGTCAAATCTGGTCTTTTGCTATCTGAAACATCCGTTTACCCTCACTGCGGATTCATCCTTGCCGAATCAGAGACCGGGACATGAGCTGAGCGAGTCAGCTTGAACACTTTTTATGAAAAAAATCGCAATGGCATGTACTTCAATGGGAGTGCTTCACAGCTTGGGGCACAATGAATTAAAAGAAGCCCTGTTTCTTAAGCTAGATTATTAGCTGAGCCTGAATTGGCCCTTCAGAAAGAGGGCGTCAGCAACGTTCAACGTAGATAGAATCAGCGAATTTCTGAGAGACATTCTCTTCTCTGCCATCATAGCTGATGAGCATGGACCCATCAAAGGAGCGGAGATCTATCACCTTGATCTCACTGCTCAGCGCTAGACCTATGTCAGATACATACCTTAGGAAAGAGACAGAACCGTCATCGACTGAGACCAGCCTACAGACATCTCCCTTAGCCAAAGAAGAGAGCCTCAACCGCTCCTTAGCGTGATAGTTCCCACTTTCATCAGGAATAGGGTCACCATGAGGATCTCGCTCAGGAAAACCTAGGAAACGGTCCAATTCTCTGATTAATTTGATAGAACGGATATGCTCTAATTGCTCTGCAACATCATGTACCTCATCCCAGCTGAAATTCATATGCTGATGCAGGAAAGTCTCCCAGAGTCTGTGTTTCCTGATCAAGTTGATAGCCACTGCTTTGCCATCCTTGGTTAATGAGATCTTCCCATACTTCAAGTGATCTACCAATCCCTTCTCCTTCAGTTTCTTGAGCATACCACTCACCGAGGCTGCCGAGATATCAAGATGAGCTGCAAGTTCCTTGCTTCCTGCGTCTTGGCTGGGGTCCTTCTCGAAGAGGTAGAAGATGGTTTTTAGGTAATCTTCTTCGTGCTTTGAAAGTGGTTTCATCATAAATGCTCGAGGCCTAATCGCAAGACCATACTTATTCTTCGGCCAAAGGTAAAAGACAGAGCGAGGGAGAATCCAAGATTTTTATCTCTAGTTTTGCTTTTCATTTCAGAAAGAAAGCCGTACTATTGCGAGCCGAAAAAAAGACAGGTCATGGATCTTATCAAGAACATAGAAAACGAGCTCTTCCCTAAGAATGAACTCCCAGCATTCAAGAGCGGTGACACGGTGACCGTGCACTACAAAATCAAAGAGGGTGCTAAGGAAAGAATCCAGCAATTTCAAGGAATCGTACTACAGCGCAGAGGCAGTGGTGCTACTGAGACCTTTACTGTAAGAAAGATGTCAGGAAGTACAGGTGTGGAGAGAATCTTCCCAGTACAATCTCCTTTCATCGATAAAATCGAAAGGAATAAGGAAGGAGATGTGCGCAGAGCACGTATCTTCTATCTGCGTGATTTGAAAGGTAAGGCTGCCCGAATCAAGGAAAGAAAGCATTACGGTAAGAAAAAGGATTGATTCCTATTTTCATAAGTTATCTGGGAAATCCCGTCTGAATTCAGACGGGATTTCTTTTTTTTGCCTTTGCCACATCATTTATTCTGACATGATTCATTAGCTCGGTCATCTGCCCAGCAGGGTATCATTATGATGCATCGCTTCCTTGGTCATTTAAGAACATAGCTTCAAAGAATACATTCATATGCCTATTCCATTTAGGCATCTATGCTGAGTCCTGCATCCATGAATGGTTCTCAGAGAAATACAAGAAGGCTTCCCCCCCCTCCAGATTAGACCTGGGTAAAAACTGCGTTCCTATATAAAAGCCAGATCAAATTTCCTTTGAACCTATAGGTGAGTTGTGCCAGAGACTCAGCCCAAAGCAGTGGGTATACCTCTATAAAGGCAAGTTCAATAAATACATATGTTTCTCATAATCAATCTATTAGTGTATGTATATAATTGGTTCAAGCAATATGAAGGGATTCATTCTTCCTGTTCCCTCACACCGTTTCTTAGAAAAACATGCCTGAACGCGCTTAAGTAACAACTGAATCAGGATAAAGTCTCTTATGAATCAGTACTACAGCGAAACTGCCTTCGTATCCTTGTAAGGAACAATGTTGAATAAGCTCAAGGTTCAGTGAAACTAAAGCCTATTCTTAATCGTACACTGAGATAGACAAAAAAATTTGTAGCTCTTCCGAGGAGTAGATTCAGAGTTGTTGAACCTTATATAGTAGTTCTATGGTGCGTATGATTTTATTTGCGGTGTTGATGACCTCCCAGGTCCTTAGTGCTCAGCGTGAGAAAAACCCAGAATGTGTTCTGGAAATGAATATTCCGGATCGTCTAATGATGATATCTGCCGGAGATAAGGAGATTGTATATCGGGATAAGAAGACCGATGCTATACTGACCTTTACCAAAGCTGGAGTGACAGACTATGGATTCGATCTTCATTTCACAGCCGACCAAGTCTTTCAAGAATTACAGAGTGATCCTTCCTACCGCGATGCTAGTTTAGATAAGCATAGCATGGATTTCTCTGATTGTTATATCTTGAATTGGGCCTTTTCAGAATTGGCCCCTAATAGGAGAAATGATTATAAAACAATGGCTCTGATGGATGTGTGTGGTCAATACTACACCTTCGAATTAAGTCTTCCTGATAAGAAGAAGGATGATGTGCTGTTCATGTTCAATGAGATACTTGCGTCCATTGAGACCAGCAAGCCCTGATGTTACATAACAGTTTATTGTTAGGATATTGGAACGGAGACCTCATGGTCTCCGTTTTGTTTCTGTAAACTTGACTCTAGAAACCATATTATGACACGTATCCTTATAACCACCGTCCTTCTTAGCATCAGCCTGAGCCATGCAGCCCAGGATAGTCCTGCTGCTGTGAACTCCGAGACCCATACCGTCAGAACTTCCTTTGATGAGATGCTCCGACAGTCCAATATGTACCAAGACTTCAAAGTAATCAAGAGAACGCGATTGGATGAATTCATCCTTGAAGTCTCAGACAGCCTGAAAGCTGCTGATGTCCAATTACAGACTGAGGTCAGAGCAAAACAGAATTATCAGAGTCAAGTAGGAAAGCTCCAGACTGAACTTGAAGAATCAAGAAAAGCGATCACTCAAGCTGAGAAAGGAAAAGATTCCATCATATCAGCTGGAATGAGCATGGATAAAAACAGCTTCTCTACGCTGATGTGGAGCTTGGTGATAGGCCTAGGGGCCTTGCTCACTATTGTATTGATTCGCAGTCGCAGCGCCAGCTCAGGTCAGAAAGAACTACGTCATCGATTGACTGAAGTAGAAGAGTATCTGAATAGCTCTAAGAAGAAGGCTTTAGAAAGAGAGCAAGAGTTAAAGCGAGAGATACAGGATTATGTGAACAGGCTGGAGGCATTAAAGCCACCGCGCTGAACCCTTAATTCGTGCTCTTCAACCTATTGTACTTGCTGATATTGGCTGGATCTAAGACCTGCAAGTCATTATAGACGTTGTTCTTCTCTGCTGGAGGAGCATCTGAATAAATGTTGAGGATCTCATCTACTTTCGCCAAGAAGAAAATGCGCATGTTGTAGCTCAAAGGCCTTGTCTGGTGCACTTTTCTTAAGCCAGCTATGCTCTGAGTTATAGTTGCTCTAGCTAGGTTCGGATTCTCATACATGCGATCCATACCGTCTACATGATATTCATACAAGGTCTGTCGCAATGGTTTGAACGCTTGATGAAGGATATTTTCTACAATCCAGTACCTGTTCTTATTGCTCTCAAAAGCTTTCCAACCCGCAGTTCCTGCATTCTGTGCATTGACCACGATTTGCTGTGCTTTCACAAAAGATGGCGTCCCTCCTTCTGCTGAGAAACTGTCATAGTCCATCCCTACAATGATGTACGCGTAATACGCGAGAATAGAGCTCAGATTGGACCTATGTTGGTCCAACTGGAATTCAAGGATAGTATTCTCATTATACTCAAAGTCAACGTCCTCATCTATGAAGTTAAGCATCGGAGAGTCATAGCTAGAATTATAGACGATACGGTTAGATTGGATTTGAATCTGACCTACATAGCGAGTGTTATTCGTCACTTCATCTACCGTGAGGAGCATATTGCACTCTATACGCTCATCGAAGCTGTAAGTGTCTGTGGTCCATTTACGATCGTTCATGAAATCTCTGATAGCTGACTGCAAAGCATCCAACACCCTTTTCTCGACATTGGAAACCGTAGGAGCTATTACTTGGACACGGCAATTCAACTCCTGGGATTGGCTCTCCAGCCCCATGCATATCAACAATACTCCCAGAAATAGACTCTTACTCATGCCTTCAAATTTACAATCTCTTGGACCAGATCCCTTGCCACATCTTTTTTACTCTTCAATGGAATGTCTTTTTTCTTTCCTCCTTTAAACAGAAAGCTCACTTTATTGGTATCGAATCCGAAGCCAGCTCCCTTGTCATTCAAGCTATTCAGTACAATCATATCCAAGTTCTTCTTTTCCAATTTAATCACAGCGTTCTCCTCTTCCTTCTCGGTCTCTAAGGCAAATCCGACCAATATCTGTCCTGATCTCTTGTTCTCTCCCAGATACCTCAGGATATCTTTGGTGCGCATCAATTCTATGTTCCACTCATTCTCCTTCTTCTTCATCTTCACTGCTGACACCTCTATAGGCGTATAATCAGCCACAGCGGCAGACATGATGATGATATCAGCTTGGTCGGCCACAGAAATTACTTTCTGGAACATCTCAGCCGCTGACTCTACGCGAATAATAGAGCTCATACCTTCCAGATCGGCCAAAGCTACCGGACCTGTGATCAATGTTACCTCTGCTCCTGCATCTCGGCATTGCTCAGCTATGGCAAATCCCATCTTCCCGCTTGAACGGTTTCCTATGAAACGTACGGGATCTATCGCTTCGTGTGTTGGCCCTGCTGTAACGATGACTTTCTTGCCTTTCAAGGGGCCTCGGCTCTCGAAGAAAGCCTCTATATATGCTCTGATAGCTTCTGGTTCGGCCATTCTACCTTGACCTGTAAGTCCACTGGCTAGTTCCCCTTCTTCAGGGGCAATGACATGAACACCTTTCTTGGTTAATGATGCCTGATTGGCCTGTGTGCTTTTATGGGCATACATATCCAGGTCCATGGCGGGTGCGACCATCACGGGGCAACGCGCTGAGAGGAAGGTGGCAAGAAGCAGGTTATCACAAAGGCCTTGGTCCATTTTGGCCAAAGTATTGGCACTGGCTGGGGCTATAAGGAGTAGATCAGCCCAGATGCCTAATTCTACATGATTATTCCAATCTCCTGAGTCAGGGTCCTCAGTGAATCTGTACAAGACAGGGTGTTTGCTCAAAGTAGCCAAGGTGAGCGGAGTGACAAAATCTCTGGCCGCATCGCTGAGGATGACTTTCACCTCAGCGCCTGCTTTGATCAACTCACGGACTATGAAGGCCGATTTATACGCAGCAATACTCCCAGTGACTCCTAGGATGATCCTTTTGTTGCGTAGCATAATAATAGGGTATAACCCTTAAGATTCCAGTTTACGCTGGTCGTCTTCAGGTTTTCTGTAGTAAATCTCATCCTGTTCCATCTCCTTCATGGCGATAGCTGGTGGCTTAGGAAGCCCTTCATAATAACGTGAGATCTCAATCTGTTCTCTGTTCTCGAACACTTCTTCCAAAGAATCCTGAGTGCTTGCGAACTCTGAAAGCTTTGAAGTCAATTCTTCCTTGATGGTCACACTGATCTGATCAGCCCTCTTGGACATGATTACCAATGTTTCATATACGTTACCCGTCTTAGCTGCGAAATTCTTCACATCTCTGGTAACTGTTGTCCTCTCTGCATCGGTGTACTTCACTCCCATCTTCTTTCTTTTAATTTTTCTCTTGGATTTTTTCAAGCTCTGCAACTGCATTGCCATACCAACGTTCTGCTTCCTTAAGCTTTGAACTTTCTCCGTAAGAGTCTACAAATTTATGATATGATTCGATAGTATCCATTAGTCTTTGCTCTTTTTTGGATTCTATGCTGTTGATTGCCAGCTCATAATTGGATTCTACAATCAAAAAAAGCATGTCTTCCCTGAAGCGGCTATCAGGATAAGTCTTGATGGTGTTTTCCAAAGCAATCACGGCACTCTTATACCTCCTTGTCTGATAATACAGCTTAGCATGCTCGAATTCCTTGACCTCCAATTTCTCTCTTAATTCTTTGATCAATACATTCAATGTATCCTTCTTGCTGGTCTTAGGGAATCGCTCTAAATGAAGCTGCATCTCTGCAATAGCAGTCTTGGTGTCTCCTTGATCCAAGGAATAGTTAGGGGATTCCAGACAGAGGCAATACGCTCCTAGGAAGGAACACTCCTCGGCATACTCACTATTGGGAAAGGTCTTCACGAAGTTCTTGAAGTAATAGCTTCCAAGGATATAATCCTTATCACAATAGGTGCTCTTAGCATGGTAATAATAGACCGATTCACTCTTAGAAGTACCTCTAACCAAGGAAATCATCTCTTCGAATAGGATAGATGACTTCAGGCATTCCCCTTCGTTATAGTAATCTAATGCTGCTGCATACTTCTTGTCCAAGTCATTCTCCTTCTGAATCTTAGAGAACTTGGAGCAAGATGTTAGGCTAAAAATGACAGAAAGTAAAAAAAGTACCTTTTTCATAAGCGGGTGCAAATATACCTGTTGAGCCAACGTGGAGAAGGGTAAAAGATTATGTGTCAATCCGCTTCGGTCAATATCTTATTGAAAACCCATAGAATGCCTTGGAGGGCTACACGTGTATAATATGGTACTTTTGGAGCCTTAATTCTTTATGAAAGCAAGCGAACATGCAGGATATTTTCGATAAAATCAAGAAGAACAGAGGTCCACTAGGGCAACACGCCAAGGAATCCCATGGCTATTTCACCTTCCCTAAACTGGAAGGACCTATCAATAATAGGATGATGTTCCGCGGCAAAGAGATGCTGGTCTGGAGTGTTAACAACTACTTAGGCCTAGCCAACCACCCTGAAGTGAGAAAGGTAGATGCCGATTCTGCTGCCGAATGGGGTATGGGCTATCCAATGGGTGCCCGTATTATGAGCGGTCAATCTTCCTTTCATGAGAAACTGGAAGACGATCTCTCTGATTTCATGCAGAAGGAAGATACCTTCCTCTTGAACTTCGGCTATCAGGGATGTATGTCAGCCATTGAAGCATTGGTAGATCGCAGGGATGTGATCGTATATGACTCTGAGTCCCATGCATGCATGGTAGATGGAGTGAGGCTGCACCTTGGAAAGCGTTATGTCTATCAGCATAATGACATGGAGAGCTTCGAAAAGCAATTGGAAAATGCTCGTCTTTACATAAAAGAGTCCGGAGGTGGAATCCTCGTGGTCACTGAAGGTGTATTTGGAATGGCAGGAGACCAAGGAAAATTGAAGGAGATTGTATCTTTCAAGAAGAAATACAACTTCCGCCTGTTCGTTGATGATGCCCACGGTTTCGGGACCATCGGAGAGCTAGGACGAGGTGCTGCTGATTTCCAAGGCGTGCAAGCTGATGTAGATGTATACTTTGGGACCTTCGCCAAGTCTATGGCTTCCATAGGTGCTTTCGTTTCGGGAGATGAGGACATTATGGAATATCTGCGCTATAATATGCGTTCACAGACCTTCGCTAAATCACTGCCTATGCCATTGGTGATTGGAGCGATAAAGCGTCTAGAGATGTTGCGCACGATGCCTGAGTTGAAGGAACAGCTCTGGACTATTGCCAATGCTCTTCAAACAGGATTGAAAGATGCTGGATTCGATATAGGTGTGACCAATTCATGTGTGACTCCAGTATTCTTGAAAGGAAGTCTAGGAGAAGCAACCAATATCACATTGGACCTGAGAGAGAATTATAGCATCTTCACCAGCATTGTAGTATATCCAGTAGTACCTAAGGATGTGATCATGCTTCGCTTGATCCCAACTGCCGTGCATACATTGGAAGATGTACGCTATACCATAGAGACTTTCAAGAAGATTCAAGAGAGGCTTCTAGCAGGTGAATATCACTCTGATAAAATCGTAAGCTGGAGTTAATCTTCCCGCTTATACATTGATTTTGACACAAGCTCATGAGGGAATCATGGGCTTGTGTTGTATATAATAAACTTTACCCCCCCCCTTAAAATGCGCCATCTCTTAATCCTCGTCCTAAGTCTCAGTGCCTCTTCCCTGTTTGCCCAAATGGTCCCTTGCGAAGGAGGATTCGCGGGAATCTATCCATGTGATAAGATAGACCTTATGAATTTCATGCCTACTTCTACCCTAGGATCAGGTGCAGGTCAGAATGATATCTGGGGCTGGACAGACCCTGTAGACGGTCATGAGTATGCATTGGTAGGAAAGCGTGATGGAACAGCATTCGTAGATGTAACAGACCCAGTGGCTCCCGTCCTAATGGGATTCTTGCCAAGTACAAGCTCTGGAGAGAATACTTGGAGAGATATCAAGGTCTATGCAGATCACGCCTTCATTGTATCAGAAGCTTTCCAACATGGGATGCAGATATTCGACCTGAACCAGCTCAGGGACATCGTCTTACCTCCTGTGACTCTGTCCGAATCAGCGCATTACAGCGGATTCTCTAATTGCCATAACCTCGCTATCAATGAGCAGACAGGCTACGCCTACCCTATTGGTACCAACTTATTCTCAGGCGGACCGCATTTCATCAATATCCAGGATCCATTGAATCCAGTGCTAGAAGGAAGTTTCAGCGATGAAGGATACAGCCATGATGCTGAAGTGGTGAATTACATAGGCCCTGATCCCGATTATCAAGGAAGAGAGATCTATGTAGGATATCATGGGAGCAATGCTGAAGGACTGGTGATCGTAGACGTGACCGATAAGACGGACCCGATGTTCGTGAGTCGTACAGGTTATGATTGTCAAGATTACTCGCATCAGGGTTGGATGACACCTGATCATCGTTTTGCCTTGCTTGGTGATGAGCTAGATGAAGGTGCATTCGGATATAACACCCGCACAAGGGTATTTGATATTCAAGACTTGGATAATCCAGTGCTTATAGGGAATTACGTTTCTTCTGTCTCCTCCACAGACCATAATGTATACACTAAAGGTGATCATGCATACATGTCCAACTATACAGGTGGCTTGCGTGTGATAGACATCAGCGCCTTGGATGAGGTCCTTGCATCTGAAGTAGCCTATTTCGATGTGCATCCAAGTGATAACAATGCGGGCTATAATGGAACATGGAGTAATTACCCATATTTCGAAAGTGGGACCATCGTAGTGACCCACAGGAATGATGGGCTTTTCATATTGAAGATGCAAGATTTGCAGGGAGCTACAGCAGTGGATTCTTTAGACGTGACCCTCTGCCCTGCTGCACAGAGTGTAGAGGAATATGATCAGGTATTATTCAACTTAAGTCCAAATCCAAGCCAGGATTTCATGAATATCAAATTGGATGGAGACATTCAATTAAGGACTGTAGAGATACTTGATGTCACAGGAAGGACTGTTGCAGAGCGTGTTTATAACCAGAATGGAATTCGTTCTATTCGATTGGATGTATCCACATTGGAGAAGGGCATGTATCTGATTCGCATGAATCAGATGGAGAGTCAGACTAGAATGTTCGTGAAGGAGTGAGAATTTTAAAAGATTCCACATTATGAGATGAACATGATTTCAAAATTCATCCTGATAGAAAACCAAAAAAGCCCCGCATTCACGGGGCTTTTTAATTATTGAAATGTTCTAATTCAAGCAGTCTTCAGCGTCAAAGCCTTTCTGCGCTTATAAATCAAGTACCCTCCTGCTGTAAGCAGCAAGAGCAATCCTCCAGTCATTCCGCCCCTAGACCATGGAATGAATGGCGCTCCTTCATTGCGCTTAGGTTCATGGATCTGATCAGAGAATTCATAGATATAACGCGCATAACGTGGATCCTTCCAGCCAGTGAGGGCCGCTAGCTCATCTACTTCCCTCTTCCTGCGCATCTCCAAGTCTTGAAGATAATTCTGTCCTCCGCTGCAGCTCATGTCCCCTGTGGCGGCATTGTTCACTATGTATCTTCCTTGGAATTGCTCTGAATTAGGTGTCACTTGGAAGAAGAGATCCTGAGGAAACTCATCTCGTGCATAGCGCACATGCAAACGCGTGAAGAAGATAGGTGAAGCCCCAGCATTGCTTGGATTAATCCATTTAGCTCCGGCATCTACGAATTCCTGATACATAGGCGGTGGACCCACACATGGATCACATTTCATCCCGAAGTTAGGAGTGACATTCCATGCGTATTCAAGGAATACTGAATTACGTCCTTCACGTTCATGGGCTTTAGCAAAAAGGTCCTTATAGAATTCCCCAAACTGGTTCTTAGACTTCACGAAGGATGGGATGTTTCTATCGGTAGGAAGCTTCACAGTGCGATAATTGGTGCACTCTATCCTCCCCTGACGTGTGAATGCATAAACGAGCATGTCCTGATCTCCGTCAGCATTGGCCATACCTAAACGTATAGGTAACATGAAACGCTCAGACTCGAATTCAATCTGCAAAGGGCGCAAGTAATCGCTGTTTCTATCAGCAATCTCATCCATATCCACCTTCACTACGAAGAATTTCATGCCGTTCTTGATGTAGGGTTCTAGGACCCCTTCAGCCGCTTCAGGAATCTTATAACCGTTATGGATTAACCACTGCTTAAGGCCATTGCTTTCTTTGGCAGACAAGAGAAGGACATCATATTCCTCCACATCATAGCGGGCTTCTACGGTGACCTTGTATTTCTTATCCTCCCGGCTCATAGAAATCATGGCTTCGCTTGAAGCGACAGAATTAAGCATGTCTAATGACACACCTTCATCATACAATTCATATCGCTGGCAAGGCTCTGCATCCCAATACTCTACCATACGCGGTGCGCTGTATGAATCGAGCATAGAGAAGAGCGAGGGGTTCACCACCCGTATGTCATTTCTTCCAAGCACCACCGGCACTGGGACCACCATAGCGAAGTCACGGACATCGCCCTTGAAGTCATTGCTCATGGTGATGACGGTCCTATTGCCATCTCTGACCAATATGACTTGGCTGCGATGGTTAAAGAGCGTGGCATCTGCTTTGGCCACATAGAATCCACAGAATGCCTGGGCACCTATGCTGAGCAGCATGATCGCTGCGATTACACTTATTGTTCTCATGTTATATCGGATTTATATTTTTTTCTTTTTCCCAATGGAATCGTTCTCCTTTCTTGATTAAGTCTGCGATGGCCGTCAATGGCGTCACTAGGAACAGCGCCCATATGGGTGCGGTATGTATGTATGCCCAAGTGCTGAGAAGGAATGTCAGGAGTGCTATGCTCAATGCCCATAAAATTCTAGCCCGAGGATGGTCTGGACTGGTCTTGGGGTCTGTGATCATGAAGAAGGCAAAGAGGATGAAGGAGCCGCTGCTCAGCTTATGCATGAGTACATCCATGGTCCATCCCATATAGAGTACGGTGCGGCAATATTCCAAGATGAAAAAACCAATAAGGAATGCTAAGGTGGTATCAAGCCGTCCTACTTTGAAAAGCAATATGCTTCCCAATGCTCCCATGATAAAGAGGAAAATGATGCTGCTGCCCCACTGCCCTGGAGAGATCCAGCCGTCCTGTGAAATGAGTAAGGTTCCTATGATACCCACATTGGCCGGATTGAAGAGATGCTTACCACGTATGCGAAAGAAGAACTTGGAAGAGATCGACAATACACTTGCGAATACGAGCGTAAATTGGTCATTGGCTCTGAAGAGCAGGCAGAGTCCTAATGCGGTAATCAAGGCACTCAACCATGAGCTCTCATGCGCTTTACCGCCTATGATGAAAAGACATTGAGTGAGCAAGCAAGAACCCAGTACCACCATGACCTTATCAATAGGTGTTTCCCAATGCAGAACAAAGATCCCCATCATTAGGAAGGTCCCTAGGTAGAGGATCTGGAAATAGCGAGCGTCCAGTGAAGGGAAGCCTATTTTAAGTGATAAGGTCTGTGAGAATGCCATAGCCTTTGATGATTTGACTACAGATACACCTCATCTCAGAGAATGTTCAAATGGAGCATAAAAAAAGCGGAACCTGAGGCACCGCTTTCTTTATTACAGAGTCAAACAAATCAACGCAGTACGGTAAATCTCTTAACAGCTTTGCTCTTCTGTCCTTGTAGATCCAGCATATAACTTCCCTCAGCAAGATTGCTGAGATCCAAAGTCAATCGTTGTGATCCCATGGCCCGTGCAACATTCTGCTCGATGACCAAGTGTCCACTGATATCATAGACGCGCAGTCTGATGTTCTCTTGTGAACTCAAATTGAATGTCAAGTTCAAGATATTCTGGCTAGGGTTAGGATAAACATTCAGGTCATTGAGTGGCTGTAAGTCTGATGCACTAAGTACTTGAGAGCTTCCAACATTGAGATAGAATCCGAATGATCCAGGACTGCCACCAATTACTGGAGGATTATAATATGAGATAGTATCACAATATGTACTGGTGCAATTCAACGCTCCGCCATTGCCTTCGAATACTGTGAGGCAGACCATATAGGTTCCGTCCTCAGCATATTGATGCGTAGGATACGGATCATTAGAAGTGGTTCCATCCCCGAAATCCCAGAGGTAGCTGAGGTTATTTCCGTAAGAACCGTTCCATAAGTTAACGATATCGCCTTCTTGATCTATTCCAATAATCTCCCAGTATGCTTGGCAGAGAGAGTCCTGCTGATATTCACATGAACCATCATCAATGTTTGCAAATGGATTATAGTTCAATGCATTGGGATTCATGCATCCTGGGATGAGGTTATCTCCACAGTCAAGGGTATTCACACCGAAGTCAATGGATGCGTAATTCCCAGTTTGCATGGTGATATTAGAAAGGACCATAGCACCATTCACGCTTAGGAACAATGTTCCTCCATTCCATCCATCTCCGAAGGAATCATACATCTCTAGGGAATAACATCCATCTTCTAAACAAATAGGATATGTGTATGCTGTAGTATTCTGGAATCCATTGAATTGGTAGACGGTCTCGTTAGTCTCATTGATGATGCTGAAGGAAATCTCATTGCCCCATGAAGCGGTATTCATGGTGAGTGTTCCCGTGTTAGAAGAGCAAGAATCCTCGAAGAAGCAAGAACCATCATCTAGTGTTGCAAAAGGATTGTAGTTAAAAGCTGTAGAGTCCATACATCCAAAGACTTGGGCAGGATACTGGCATGTACCATTATCCTCAGTAGCCAGTGGGTTGTAATTCAGTGCGGCAGGATCGGTACAACCGAATATATCTCCACAGGTTCCGTCAATAGAGAACTCTATGTCATCGAAGGCCTCTCCAGGGTATAGCTCATCAGTGATATATTGTACACCTTGTCCATTGACCCAGAAATATCCATTATACCAACCTTGAGGACCTGAGGTGTTATACATATTGGCCGTATAGCATGTTCCTTCTTGGAGACAGACATCAACATGTTCTATGGCATAGTTAGGGAACCCGAACTGAGAATAAACGATGTTTCCAGAATCATCAATAAGCTCAAAACCTACATTGGCACCTAAACTAAATACACATATATAAAGGTCAGCCACGACTCCTGAGTCACATTGCATAGGATACTGACATGAACCATTATCTATGGTCGCCCAGGGGCTGTAATTAGAAGCTGCAGGATCAGTACATCCATATATATTCTGCTGGTAATTACAAGAACCGTCATCTATAGTCGCAAAGGGGTTATAGTTCAACGCTGTAGAATCAGTGCAGCCGAATATCAAACCGCCTGCTTCGCAGCTATCATTCGTTGCAAAGGCAAAGGGAATGATTTGGAAATTACCAGTACCCAATGTGAAAGTCGAGTAACTACCGCCAATATCGTTGAAAGAGAGGATAGCTCCATTCCAGCCATCCCCGAAGGAATCCTCCATCTGGAGCATATAGCACCCTGGAAAAAGACAGACTGTCTCTGCTGTTTGACTGTAATCCTGATAGGATTGAGAAGAGTATTGAACCCCACCTAATTCATCAACGATGGACCAAGAAATCTCTGAAGCCCAATTTTGGGTACTCATTGAGAAGGTTCCGGGGACACAATTCTGAGCGAAGGAGAAGCTCGCTGTAAGCAGGAGCAGAAGACCTGATAAGGCTTTTTTCATGGATTGGCTTGGTTTAATGGTGACGTGAAGTAACAAAGAATATTATCCCTCTGAGAACTAATTGTTTACAAGGATGTGAAACTCAAAATCCATGCACATCAAAAACTGCATGCATGTGTGCGCATGAAATCCAATAATCAGTGGATAATTAGTGTGTTTTAATAAGCAGTCATAACACTCTATAAGCACAATGTTTATTAGCTTGCGGCCTCATTTTAAGCATAAACCATCAAAGGATGAAATATCTGAACAAAACAACCTTTATAGCACTTCTTCTATGCGGCTCTCTTTCAGCTCAAGAGACAAGTGTAGGGCCCACATCTTATTCGACAGCCACCTACCGCGGTGAGGTCCCTTCTATCGCTTCTCGCATAGCTGATGGCACCTTCATCCCTGCAGAGGACATTGAAAAGGAATACAACCCTAAGCGCAGAGATGCGAACAAAGCTGTCCCTGGAAAAGGTCTGCCCTTGAATGGTGACCCACTGATTAAGTCAAGCACTCCAGCGAATAGGATGCCTTCCAATCCTCCAATAGTACAATGGCAAGCTGCAGCTGCAAGTGCAACTCCTACTGACCCGACAGGTGCTGTAGGTCCTGACCACTTCGTGAATGCTTGGAACAGCTCGTTCAGAATCTGGGATAAACAAGGAAACTCTCTTACTGCAGCAGCATCATTAGGCAACCTTTGGCCAGGTGAGACTTCGGGTGACCCTATAGTGATGTATGACAATTTCGCTGAACGTTTTGTCATCACTCAGTTCACTGGCAATCCAAATGGATTCCTATTTGCTATTTGCCAAGGACCTGACCCTGTTAATGATGGTTGGTACACTTTCGAATTCGGATGTGGAAGCACATTCCCTGATTATCCTAAGTATTCTGTTTGGTCTGATGGATATTATATCACTTCTAATAAGAACTCAGGATCCGCTGGAACATCTCAAGTAGTCTATGCGGTTGACAGGACTAAGATGTTGGTCGGAGATGCATCAGCACAGATTATTGGATTCCCACTTCCAGATATCGCTACCAGTGGATTCTATAGCCCGCTTGGTTTCAATGCAATTGGTTCAACACTTCCTCCAGCTGGTAATGCACCTATCATCTACATGCAAGATGACGCATGGGGCGGTGTTGGTACTGACCATCTTAAGGTCTGGAATATTGATGTGAACTGGGCTTTTCCAGGTAGCTCTACCATATCTGATCCTCAAGTTATTCTTACTGCTCCTTTCGATGGTCTATTCGATGGTGGTTCTTTCAGCAACTTACCTCAGCCTTCAGGCTTTGACATCGATGCGCTTCAAGCGACCATCATGTACATGGCACAGTATAGAAGGTTCGGGACCCATAATTCAGTAGTACTGAACTTTGTTGTTGACTTGGATGGCGGTGATGACCTTGCTGGTATACGTTGGTATGAATTAAGACAAGCTACTGATGGAGCGTCTTGGACCATTTATCAGGAAGGAACCTATGCACAACCTGATGGTCATAGTGCCTTCTCTGGTGGTATATGCATGGATGTAAGTGGCAATATCGGACTAGCATATACAGTCGTAAGTGATACTCAGGTACCTGGTATCCGCTACACTGGTCGTTATTCTTCAGATCCTCTTGGGCAGATGACCTTGGCTGAAGAGACCATTTTCGATGGTTCATCTTCTAACCCTTCTTCCAGATATGGTGACTATGCGCAGATGACCATCGACCCACTGGATGACAAGACGTTCTGGCACATCAGCGAGTACTTCTCTGGCGGTCGCAGGAACCGCGTTGGTGCATTCAAGATTGCTTCAGACCTTAATGCTGATGTTGGAGTAATAGACATCACTGCACCTATGAACGGTACATTGACTGCTGCTGAATCGGTGACTATCACTGTACGTAACTTTGGTCTGGATGCTCAGTCTAACATTCCAGTCACGTATCAAGTGGATGCTGGAACAACAGTGAATGGAATAGTTCCAGGACCAGTCATGCCTAACACGAATGTTTCATATACATTCACCAATACTGCAGATCTTTCCATTGAAGGGAATACATATTCTATCACGGCATCTACAGCTCTATTGGCTGATGAGGATGACTTGAATAATGCGGTCACTGAAGCTGTGACTCATCTACTTCCTAACGACATAGGAGTTTCGGGAATACTTGCTCCGCTAAGCAGTCCATCATTGAATGCGAATGAGACTATTACAGTGACCATTGAGAATTTCGGTGGTGCTGCACAGTCAGCCTTCCAAGTTTCTTATTCTGTTGACGGAGGTCTTCCTGTTATAGAGATCGTTGCTGGTCCATTGAACGCAGGATCTATCATGGAATATAACTTCACTAACACAGCAGACTTTTCTGTCCTAGGTTCTTATGAAGTAACAGCATTCACTGAACTCCCTGGAGATATTGATGCTGCCAATGATGCAAGCACGGTGACTATTGAGAAAGCCATTTGCCAGCCTGATCAAGACTGTTCATTCGGTGATGGATTCGAAGTGTTCCAGTTAGAAGCTATCAATAACAACTCTGGCTGTGATCCAGGTGGCTATGGAGATTACACAGATCAAGTAGCTGCTCTTATTGCAGGAACTACCCATGCTCTTACGGCAACGACAGGATATGGTGATCAGCACATACGTGTATGGATTGATTTCAATGATGACTTCACCTTCACCAATGGAGAGATAGTAATCAGTGATGAAGTCATAGCAGCAGGATCTGGTGGAGGAACATGGACCTCCACTATGGATCTCGTAGTGCCTGCAGGTGCTGCTCTTGGTCAACACATGTTACGTGGAAAGACCAACTGGCAAGCCGCTGTCGCTAATGACCCTTGTGAAGAAAGCGTGTATGGTGAAACAGAAGATTACACAGTGATTATAGGGACCGTAGGACTGGATGAAAATATCCTTGGGGAGAATGACTTGATCATCTCTTACTTGGAAGGTGACCGTTTCATCCTTCGTTTTGAGACCGATAAAATCACCAAGCCACTCACGGTGGATGTTCATGATATCCAAGGAAGGACTTTGATCAGCAACTGGGTGAAATCTACCGAGGGAGTCTACATCTATGAATTCGACATGAGCTATGCAGCTCCTGGAGCTTACTTGATCCGTCTTGGAAATGACCAATCTGGAAAAGTGAAGCGTTTCATAGTGCAATAAGACTGTTCTGAAAATTAAAGGAAAAGGGAGGCTCAGTCCTCCCTTTTTTTTATGTCTTGAAGTTCAGCCGGTGTGCTTCCCTGACAGATGCTCATTCTGCGCTGAGGAACCACTTTCACCCAGACTGTCATTCCATCTTTCATGAAGACCTTTGGAATCTCTCCTGCCTCCATCAATCCCATGCTCTTCACTTCTATCATATAATTGCAAGGGGCCTCAGCATTAACATCATGCTTCACCATAGCACTCAGATAACCTTCAGCCATCCATTGGTCATTAGACTTGAGAGGTTCCTTTGCCATTTTTTCTGAACCACTGCAGGCTGCAGCCATGAGTATTATCATGGTACAAATAGATATATGAATTTTCATTGTTTTATCTTTCCACAATGATAGGGACAATTGAAATTGCCCTTAGATAATCGCTAGCACGGATATTGATAGCAACATGGATATAAATATGAATAAATCTCTTCTCATCATACTGGTAGCCCTCTTCAGCTTGAATACTCAAGCCCAAGTGGTCATACAATTCTCAGGGATAGTAGTGACAGGTGACAGCTTGAATCCAGTACCGTACTCGGCTATCATGGTGAACCACACCCACCGTGGAACCATATCGGATTATTTCGGATTCTTCTCTTTCGTAGCCCATGAAAAGGACACCATCCTTTTCAAGGCATTGGGGTTCAGAGAGAGTCTATTCATCATTCCTGATAGCTTGAGCGATAAGAGATACTCCTTGATCCAAGTATTATTCCCAGATACCATAAAATTGAGCACCGTGAATATCTATCCTTGGCATACCAAGGAAGATTTCAAAGAAGCCTTTTTGAACGCACCTGCTCCTGATGACGATGTGAGCAGAGCAGCAGCCAATATAGGTCCTTCTCGTATGCTGGTCATGATGGAGACAATGGATGCCGATGGCTATTCAAACTATAAAATTGCTGCAGATGAATACTCCAACAAGCTCTATTATGCAGGAATGGCTCCTCCTATTAACCTGATGAATCCGATGGCCTGGGCCTCATTCATAGATGCATTACGAACAGGTAAGCTCAAAGAAAAGTAGTCTAAAAGGCAATGATCCAGTGATTTTTTCAGTTCTTCGCCTGTCATCCCTTTAAACCAAACTATGAGGTTCCTCAGGAGTTCCCCCCTCCTATTCTTCCTTCTTTTCAGTCAACTGAGCATGGCCCAGACAGCTACCATACGTGGTGTGGTCAAAGATGACTATGGGCTGAACCTCCCTTCGGCTTATGTATTGATCAAAGACCTTAACATAGGGACCACCACGGACAGCATAGGTAATTACTCATTGCTGGTTCCTGCCGATACAGAATTCACCTTAGAAGCCAGTTTTCCGAGCTATCAACCTTATTCAAGGACCTTCAATCTCAGTGCAGGGGAAGTAAAGAAACAGAATATAACCTTGAAGATTTCAGAGCTGAGGGGAGTAGAAATAGTAGATGATGCGATACGCAAATCTACCATGGAGCGTATTCAACCTAAGCTCCAGCGTAGGATTCCTTCTCCTTCAGGAGGAATTGAGGCCCTGCTCATTGGACAGCTGGGAGTTTCCAGCAACAATGAACTGAGTTCTACCTATTCTGTGCGCGGTGGAAGCTTTGATGAGAACCTGGTCTATGTAAACGATATAGAAGTCTATCGTCCCTTCCTCACCCGAAGCGGAAATCAAGAAGGACTGAGTTTTGCCAACCCTGACATGACTTCTGACATCCTCTTTTCCTCAGGGGGATTCGATGCCAAGTATGGGGATAAGATGTCCTCTGTACTCGATGTGCGTTACACGCGGCCAACTGGCAGGGAAGGCTCCTTTCAAGGTGGCCTCCTTGGCGGCAGCTTACATTACGGATCTTCTACGCCTTCAGGAAGACTTGGTCATATCACTGGATTCCGATATAAGACGAATCAATACCTGCTCGGCTCTTTGGATTCTCAAGGGGATTATAAAAGCAGGTTCTTCGATCTACAGTCATATATCACCTACGGCCTCTCGGATACTTGGCAATTGGAATTCATAGGAAACGTCTCTAGTAACTTATACAACTTCGTTCCGCAGACCAGGACCACCCAATTAGGAAGTATCAATGAAGCCCTGCAGCTAACAGTATTCTTTGAAGGTCAAGAAATCACAGATTACAATACATATTTCGGGGCATTCAGTGTAACTAATAATCCCAATAAGAACACTCAGCTCAAGTACATTGTCTCAGCATTCAAGACCTATGAAAGGGAGCGGTTTGATGTGTTGGGTGAATATCGCTTGGACGAGTTAGAGCGCGATCTGGGATCTGATGATTTCGGGCAGGTGGTGCAGAATCTCGGGATAGGAGGTTATTTAGATCATGCGAGGAACAGCTTGGATGCTACAGTCCTTAACATAGAGCATAAAGCGATCCGAACTTTTGGGGCGCATACTTTGCTTTGGGGTGCAGGTGTAAGGAATGAGAATATCAAAGATAAATTGAGCGAATGGAGTTTGATAGATTCATCAGGTTATTCATTGCCCCATGCTTCTGAAGGTCCTATTTTACTTGATGATCTGATACGGTCTAATAATGACATCCTTTCCCAGCGACTGAACGGTTATGTCCAAGATAATTATACATGGAATGATACAGACAGTGCTGAGTGGGATCTGAATGCAGGACTCAGGGCCAATCATTGGACCTATAATTCTCAGACGGTTTTCAGCCCAAGGGTTCGGATTGCATACAAACCACGTTGGAAGAATCTTGAAGTAGATAGCGTAGAGATGACCCGTGATGTAATCTTCAAAGCAGCAGCAGGACTTTATTATCAACCTCCTTTCTACAGGGAGATGCGCGACTTACAAGGGCAGGTCAATGAGGACATCCTAGCACAGCGCTCCATTCACTTCGTGTTGGGTGCTGATATGTTAATCAAACTTTTCGGGAGGCCTTTCAGACTGATTACCGAAGCGTATTTCAAGCATTATAATGACCTCATACCCTATGAATTAGAGAGTGTCAGGCTCCGTTATTACGCTACGAATAATGCAGTGGGATATGCCTATGGATTGGACACCAAATTGACGGGGGAATTCCTTCCTGGAGTTCAGTCATGGGCCAATCTCTCCTACTTGAAAGCCGAAGAAGACATTCTAGACGATTTCTATCTGGTCACTGATGCTGACGGAAATGAGCAGCGCATAGAACCTGGCTTCATTCCAAGACCCACAGATCAGCGCATCAACTTCAGTATGTTCTTCCAAGATGAGATGCCAAGGAATCCCACATTCAAAGTTCAGCTAAGTGTGCATTATGGAACAGGCCTTCCATTCGGGCCCCCTTCATTTGCTCGCTACTTGGATACACAGCGCTCCCCTTCCTATAGACGATTTGATATTGGTTTCATAAAGCAATTCATTGATGACAAGACAGAATTCAGGAATCCGCATGGCCTCTTCAGTCATTTCAAAGAAGCCTGGATAGCCTTAGAAGTCTTCAATCTCTTAGATGTTCCCAATGTGCAATCCTATCTGTGGGTAGATGATATCAGGGGCCGTCAATATGCTGTTCCTAACTATCTGACACCTCGAAGGCTGAACTTGAAGGTCTATTTCCGTTTCTGAATGTTAATAAGGATAATTTAGACCTGTATTTGGTCGAGTCGTTTGTTAGTGTATTTTTGACACTATAAAGAATCATGGATAAGCATTCAGCAATTAAAAAAATCGGGGTATTCACTTCAGGCGGAGATTCTCCTGGTATGAACGCAGCCATACGCGCTGTAGTGAGGGCCTGTGTGTATTATAAAATTGAAGTCAGCGGGATTTATCGTGGATATCAGGGCATGATAGAGAATGACATCGTGGACCTTCATGTACGTTCGGTCAGCAGGATACTTTCTCAAGGTGGAACCATCCTGAAATCATCACGCAGCACGGATTTCATGACTCCAGAGGGCCGGGCACTGGCCTTTAAGAACCTGCAAGAGCGGGGGATAGATGCATTGGTCGCCATAGGTGGTGACGGTACATTCTCAGGAGCCGATGTCTTTGAAAAAGAATTTGGAATATCAGTGATCGGGATTCCAGGCACTATTGACAATGACTTATACGGAACCGATGCTACTATTGGATATGACACCGCATGCAATGTGATTACTGATTGTGTGGATAAGATCCGTGACACGGCCTCTTCGCATAATCGGCTCTTCTTTATCGAAGTAATGGGCAGGGATTCAGGTTTCCTAGCACTGCGGGCTGGAATTGCTTCTGGAGCCATAGCCGTCATGTTGCCTGAAGAAAAGAGAAGTATTGAGGATCTGGTAGCCATCTTGGAAGAAGGTGCCGGAAATAAGAAGAGTTCCAGTGTGGTGATCGTAGCTGAGGGCGAGAGTTACGGAGGTGCCAATGAAGTGGCCAGGCAAGTCCAAGAGCGCTATTCTCATTATGATACCAAAGTGACCATACTCGGTCATATACAGCGAGGAGGTTCACCGAGTAATTACGACCGGGTGCTAGCGAGCATGATGGGTGTGCATGCAGTAGAAGCTCTGCAATATGGGGAAAGCAACAAAATGGTAGCCATAGTGAATAACAGTATGGTTCTGGTGCCCTTGTCAGTAGCCATTTCTAAGCGATCAGAGATCGACTCAGAGATGCGCAGGATATCAAGGATAATCTCTATTTAAAAAGAACATAGAAACATGAAAGTCGCAATCAATGGATTTGGCAGAATAGGAAGACTGAGCTTTAGGAACCTCTTGAACAGTAAGGAAGTAGAAGTGGTGGCAATAAACGACCTCACAGATACACTTACATTAGCTCACCTTTTGAAATATGATTCGACCCAAGGGAAATTCCTAGGTACGGTGAGTCATGGTGCTGATCATCTTATGGTCAATGGAAAACGCATAGCGGTATCAGCCATCAAGGATCCGGCCAGTTTACCATGGAAAGCCTTGGGTGTAGATGTAGTATTAGAATGCACAGGAGTATTCACCTCCGCTGAAGGAGCAGGAAAACACCTGACTGCCGGTGCCCGTAAAGTAGTGATCTCAGCCCCTGCCAATGATGGTGTCAAGACCATCGTGCTCGGTGTGAATGATGAAGACCTTAAAGCAGAAGATACCATCATCTCCAATGCCAGTTGCACGACCAATTGCCTTGCACCTATGGCAAAGGTCCTGCACGATTCATTTGGAATCAAGACAGGTTATATGACCACCATCCATGCATATACGGCTGATCAGAGCTTGCAAGACTCCCCGCACAAGGACTTGCGAAGAGCGAGGGCAGCAGCCCTTTCTATGGTACCAACGACAACAGGAGCAGCCCGAGCAGTAACCTTGGTATTGCCTGCCCTTATAGGAAAATTGGATGGAGCGGCAGTGAGGGTTCCAGTTCCAACAGGTTCATTGACCGACTTCCATGTTATCCTAGAAAAGGATGCAAGTGTTGAAGAAGTGAATGCTGCCATGAAAAAGGCCAGCGAAGGAAGTATGAAAGGCATCTTGGAGTATTGCACAGACCTTATTGTCTCAGCAGATATTGTGGGAAGCCCATACTCTTGTATCTTCGATTCCGATCTCACTTCGAAACAAGGTGAACTTATGCGCGTTGTAGGCTGGTATGATAATGAAGCTGGTTATTCCAAGCGCGCAGCCGAATTGGTAGCGCTTATTTCAAAACTTTGACCTAGGAACATGGAGAACAACATCGTAATTATAGCCCACGACCGTAAGAAGCCTGTGCTGGTCCAATTCTTGAAAGAGCGCGAAAAATGGCTCACTGGCAGGACCTTGGTCGCTACCGGAAGGACGGCAGAGTTCATGGAGGAATCCAATTTCAATCTTAATATTAAGCACCTCAGTCCAGGACGATCAGGTGGCTATAATCAGATCACAGACATGATCAAGAAGCATGAAGTGAAACTCGTCTTCTTCTTCCATGATCCTGAGGTAGATTATGCATACCATCCTGACATTCGCGCTTTGATGGATATCTGCATTGAGCAGAACATTCCATTGGCATTGAATGCTAAATCAGCTGAGCTTCAGATCATAGGCCTCATCCGCATGGAATTGGCTGAAAAGTAAGCCTGTCCTAGTCACCTTGTTATCCCTGCTGCTTGGAACAATATAAAATTCAACGCTATTGTTATTGATCCATGAATGATTCGGAGTCATATTGGACACAGCGTTACATACAAGGTCAGACCGGTTGGGATATAGGTTCTGCCTCTCCTGCCCTTATAAGCTTCGCTTCTAGTTTTCCAAAGTCGACCAGGATCCTAATACCCGGATCAGGTAACGCTCATGAGTGGATCGCATTGCAGAAGGCCGGATATAGTCAGTGTTATGCCTTGGATATATCTTCCCTGCCGCTTGAGCATCTTGCCAAGGCTTTTCCTGAATACGCTTCCCAATTGATCCATGAAGACTTCTTCAAACATCATGGCAAGTACGATTTGATCCTTGAACAGACCTTTTTCTGTGCGCTTGCGCCTTCTCTCCGTGCAGAATATGTACATAAGATGGCAGACTTACTTTCAGAGAAAGGAAAGCTAGTAGGACTGCTCTTCGCGACAGAATTCGAGAGAGAAGGCCCCCCTTTTGGCGGAACTGAAGCAGAGTACCATTCACTCTTTTCAGCTCATTTAGAGATAGAGTCGATGGAGGTTTGTAAAGCCTCCATTCCTGCTCGGGCTGGGAATGAATTATTCTTTCAGGCCAAGAAACTATGATGGATTAACTTTGGGGCATGGCTGAGAAGAAGAAAGGAACATTGGTACTAGGACATGACCGCATTCAGACGATCATAGAGCGACTTGCGCATCAGATCTTGGAGAATCATGCTGAATCTAAAGAGCTTATACTCATTGGTATCTCAGGCAGAGGAATTGACCTGAGAGATAGGATCTCTGATATCCTTGCAGGTATCGGCAAAGTAAAGCTTCAGAAAGGCGAGATCCAACTGAACAAATTGGAACCTCTGAAGATGGATATCCTTATGGACCTTGAACTATCTGCGTTAAAGGATAAAGAAATCGTTCTCATTGATGATGTGTTAAACTCAGGGAAGACCTTGGTCCATTGCATGGCTCATCTCTTGAAAGCTGATGTGAAAAGCATACGCACTGTAGTTCTTGTAGATAGGATCCATAGGAATTTCCCTATCAAGGCTGACTATGTTGGGATGAGTCTTTCAACGACTATCCAAGAGCGCGTAGAAGTAGAATTAGGGAAGGAAGATTACGCTTATCTGGTCTGATCCTCTTGCCAGTCAAGATAGTTCTCCTTGATTTCCTCAAGCAAAGCTGAATTCACTTTATCCCCATCGATGGTCATATTGGCCTGCTTATAGAAGACTTCACGCTCTTTCAGATGGTCTGAAATGAAACTGGTCAGATCCTCCCCCACTTTTTCACGGATCAATGGCCGGTTCTGTTTGCTCTGAATCACGCGCTTGGAAAGCTTATTGGCTGGTAAATACAGATATACCGAGTACCCTTTATTGATCATGATATCCATGTTCTCAGAGTGACAAGGGGTTCCGCCACCCGTGGCTATCACTCGTGGCTCTTCTGACATCAATTTCTGAAGTATATGATTCTCTAAGGCTCTAAAGGTCTCTTCACCAGATTTATCGAAGATATCATCCACAGTTGCTTTGGCAAAATCCTGAATCATGCGATCCATGTCGATGAACTCCATATCCAGCCTGCTGGCAAGCCTCTTCCCAACAGAGGACTTACCGCTGCCCATATAACCAACTAAGAATAAACTCCCCACTTTTATTTGAGAATTGAATGCAAATCGCTGACCGTTAGTCAGTGATCAAAGTTATGGTATTATTTTCGCGGCATGACAGTAAAATGGTCGATTACACAGGTTAATAGCAAAGCGGACATAGGTTTTTTCCACCGAGTCCCTCGGAAGATCTATGCCCTTAATGAGGACTACATCCATCATATAGAGGATGATATAGAAAAGCTCTTCGATCAAAAGAGGAACAAACTCTTTAAGCTGGGAGCCATTGCAAGCCGTTGGATTGTCCGAGATAATCATGGCCTGCCCTTGGGTCGCATTGCGGCTTTTATTAACCCTCAGACAGCCAAGACCTTTGATCAAGCAACAGGCAGTGTTGGATTCTTTGAATGCATTGATGACAAGAAATTGGCCCATGAACTCTTTGATGTGGCTAAAGCTTGGTTAGAGCGTGAAGGGATGGAGGCCATGGATGGCCCGATAAACTTCGGGGATAAGAACCAATTCTGGGGCCTCTTAGTTCAGAACTTCAGCTCCATGAATAGCTATGCGATGAACTATAATCTGCCCTACTATCAGGATTTGATGGAGTCTTACGGATTCCAGACCTATTACGAGCAATATGTCTATCTCAGGAAGCTCAGACAGCCTATAGAACCTGTATTCATTCGTAAATATGAGCAAGTGAAGCAGAACCAAGACATCAGATTGAGCGATGTGCGCGGAAAAAGTGTGGAACAGATCGCATCTGATTTCAGAAAGGTATACAATGGTGCCTGGGGAGGACATGATAACTTCAAGGAAATGAGCCTGGCTGCAGCATTAAAGATAGCTAAGGCCCTTAAACCAATCATGGATCCACACATCATGGTCTTCGCCTATCATAGGGAAGAACCCATTGGCTTCTACATCAATATTCCAGAGTTGAATGAGATCTTCCAATTCGTTGACGGAAAGCTGAATTGGATGGGCAAGCTTAAGTTCCTGTATCATAAGATGCGCAGGACACCTAAGACCATGGTCGGAATCGTCTTCGGGGTCGTTAAGGCGTGGCAAGGAAAAGGAATAGAAGGAGCGATTATCACTTGGTTCGGACTTGAAAAGATCCCTGTATTGAAATATAACGACACTATTCTGACCTGGATTGGAGATTTCAACCCTAAAATGATCAAGGTTGCGACCAATCTAGGGACGACTAAGTACAGGACGTACATCACATACCGCTATCTTTTCGACAGAAATAAGCCCTTTGAACGCTGCCCTATCATTGAATAACAGGGGCTTAGATAATAATTCCCTTTGCCTTTGGTAAAGAGTATTATGACGTATATATTTGCACCCCCGTTTACGGGTTATATGATTCGGTAGCTCAGTTGGTAGAGCATAACACTTTTAATGTTAGGGTCCTGGGTTCGAGCCCCAGCCGGATCACAGAAGGAAACCTCGGTATTACCGGGGTTTTATTCGCTTAGGAGGTCACATAGACCTCGTTCGCCCAGGTGGTGAAATTGGTAGACACGCCACCTTGAGGGGGTGGTTCGCTACGCGTGTGCTGGTTCGAGTCCAGTCCTGGGCACTTATAAAAGAAGCTCTTCATGCAATTGAGGAGCTTTTTTTATTCAATCATCTCTGTATTTAAAGACTGGACGAGAAGTTTATCCTGAGCAAGTGTTTCGTTTGAAGCTGAAACACAATCTCTAAATCCAGTCGAAGGAAGTCCAGTCCTGGGCACTTATAAAAGAAGCTCTTCATGCAATTGAGGAGCTTTTTTTATTCAATCATCTCTGTATTTAAAGACTGGACGAGAAGTTTATCCTGAGCAGGTGTTTCGTTTGAAGCTGAAACACAATCTCTAAATCCAGTCGAAGGAAGTCCAGTCCTGGGCACTTATAAAAGAAGCTCTTCATGCAATTGAGGAGCTTTTTTTATTCAATCATCTCTGTATTTAAA